>Ga0316204_10002448_pt1 | contig 41854 bp, 32 predicted proteins | sample 6monrhotite_MG_2_FD_205661 | JGI IMG/M metagenome (GOLD analysis project Ga0316204, IMG submission 205661) | Microbial mat bacterial communities from mineral coupon in-situ incubated in ocean water Damariscotta River, Maine, United States -... | ecosystem: Environmental > Aquatic > Marine >...
AATTTTACGAGTTCATTATCTGTCAGATGGAAACCTTTCATGGTTAAAAACAATAACCAATTTTGGTCTGATTTTCAATAAAATAGAAATTTTCATAAACCTAATTCTCAATCGCTATGAGTATATGCACACACAAAAGCTGAAAACGTGGAAAGAAAAGGTAATTGCGAACAAGGCCCAAGGTAAGAAAGCACCTTCCAAACCACCTATTGAGCTACCAAAATTTGTGAGCTTCATCCGGCAACCACATTGTGTCTCATTCCGCATTAAGGGACGAGGGAATGCAAAACTATTTGAATTTCTTGTCGTCAATGCTCATCTTTTATATGGTAAAAACAAGCAAGAACGGGAGTGGGAATTCAGAGCATTACTCGAATGGCTTACCATTCGGGCCAAATATATCGACAAACTCTATCATCCAAATATTTTACTCCTAGGTGATTGTAATCTCGATTTTGATAATGTATCGGCCATGCAACAAGATATCGATGGCTTTCTAAAAGGGCTGAATAAAACCGTACTCAAAAGTAAAAAAGCTGCCGAAGCTAACTTTCCAATTCTCACAGCTCATCCCCAGCACGGCGTTTTAAAAACAGCACTGAGACAGAAACAAACATACGATCAGATTGGTTTTTTCTCAAATGACCCACGGTTACCTAAGCCTGAAGACAATATTACGGCCGGAAGCACATCGAATGGATACGACTATGGTGTATTCAATATTGCTAATCTTGTTGCCAACGCTTTACACGGCAATAATATCGACCAGATAACGACTGCTCAACGAAAGGCTATATACAAAAAAGCCGAGTTTGACATCAGTGATCATATGCCTGTTTGGGTACGACTAGGGGTTCCTCTGTGAATTTTCTTTTACTTTATGGATATCACATTTAATGCCCCGTAAAACAGACATCACAATGCTCACATCAGTGGGAGAGCCTGACCTAGAACTTGCTACCAATTCTATGGTGCCCATGATTATTGAGACCATGCTCAGAAACGAAGATGAACCAACACCAAACTCAATTGACGTGAAACTAGACATTGATGTTCAGGAAAGCAGTAATTCCTAACGCACCTTTCGCGGTCCAAGTGGTGCGTGAAAACAATTGGACAGTCACACAATAACGATTGAATGGCCATATATCTTCACATGGATGATCTTTATATTGAAAGGCTTATCAATGAAAACTATTCTGCAATTGAAAATTACCCTCCATACTTCCGACTTTACTGTATACCAAGAATCTGTGGAGTCTATGACGTAGCGTACTATCGCTGTTGATTCACAAAAGTACCTAGAGGTATTATCCGTGGCATCAACCTACCTGCCTTGGAGAGATTCATACGAACAATTTGCCTATCGTGATTCGGCCCAAAACTCACGTGGATTGGTTTGTCAGCACCATAGAAATAGAGCCTATCAAAAGGCGTATTGGCAACTACCCACTGTGCCACTTCCAGCATACACTCATCTTCGACAAGGAAATCCACCGCAGCTCCAAGCCGTTCACAAATGGATTTGCCTCTCCGGCTTAATTCATGCGAAGCATGCTGATCTCGCTTAGGATCGATGCGACCGGGAATCTCCTTTGCTAGCTCTGGCGAGCAAAACCCATAGGTAAGATCGATCATCCCAAAGTAGTCAATCACAGGATCGAGCACTTTCACCGCGAGGTCATATAGCGCATTGTAGCTCTCGGGACATTTCGGAAGGTTTGCCAAGCCAGTCTGCGCCTGAGTTTCCCCACACTCAATAAGTTGACGAAAATTAAGATACTGGCCGCAATGGGAATCCAGGTCTGGAACCATTGAGGTTCGCACCAACTCAAACCCACTAACAGCCCAGCGGTGCCTTGTCAGTGTCTCTTGAAAACCGGTCGGAGTTGGCCCATAACCTGAGAAATCAAACATTCCCAATCCATCCAGAGCCTCTTCAAATGCAAGTTGCTCAGGATAGCGAGGGAACTCCTCGTTGATATAACGTGATTTCTGATACAAAAATGGTGGCTCAAACTCCTCCCCATAGGCAAAGTAATCGATATCCTGCTCTCGAAGTTTAATTTTAGTTCGCTCGATCATCTTCGGCAGTACCCTGCCTTCGAAATCATCGTAGCGCATGAGACTCACCTTACCCGATGTCACATGGATTTTAACCAAATCGGCATTACGGTAATCCCCATAAAGCGCCACTGCGCATCCCACGTAAACTCGTAAGACTGGTGGGAGTTGATCAATTAGGCTGGAATGAAGTTCAAGAGATTCACTCGGCACATAGAATCCAAGACCTCGCTCTACAGCTGTAATACAGGCAGCTTCAATGGCTTGCACATCGGCAATCTGAAATAGCAGCTCTCGAGCGACTTCTTGCGCTTGCGTTATGGTACCGAAGAAAAACTTAATATCCCGCTGTAGTGATTTCTCCATATTCTTATAGGGCTTCCGACTCTCAAACAGGTTTAACGCTAAGTAGACCTCAATATCTTCAATACGAGATGCTTGAGCAGATTCAAGCAGGTCAGCCCCCTTCTGGCCTCTCAGGAAATGAAGGGCACGAGCTAGTGAACCAAAGCCATCAAGCAATGGTGAGATGTACCCCACCTCAGACTCATGAGGCTTTCTACCAAGAGTTAGCCACGTTTCCCAAAGCGCCTCTAAAGGCTCACGAAATTTCTCATATTTTTCCGCTGCTCGATCACGCCGCCGATCCTCTGACTTCTTCTGGTGAACCGAAGGGTCACGAAGCCGGTTTCGCCTCCTACGGTACCGGCCCATCAGAAAGCGCTGCTCAAGATCCTTATCTCGAAACAGATAAAACACACCCGGAGCTACAGGTATAGGTTCCTCATCTGTCACTGCCTCGATAAAAGCCTTGATCTCACCCTGCGTATAGTACTTTTGAAAAGTCCCCCGCTTTGTCATCACCCCATCAGAAAACATCTTGCCAGCACTACTGTTATTATTCCTTAACATAACTGAAACAACCAAAAGCCGTTCAGCTAGTGAAAAAGCCCTTGCCAGGGCCTCTACACGCTCATCAAAATCTTCGATGACATTTATGACAAAGCCAAGGTTAACTAAATCTGCTGAGTAGATGCTGTTATCAGCGGCATAAAAAGGGTCCCATCCAGCCACCTCCAAACCATTTTCAAGCAATCCACGTAAATCATCACCACGCCCACAACCATAGTCGAAAACCTTATAACGTCCATCCAAAAAACCATGACGAGCCAAGGTTTGAAAAGGTGCTGAAAAACCATAACGTACCAACGCAGTAAGTTGCCGTGCAGCCTGCCAACCCTCATGGAATAACTGAGTATCTTCTTCACCACACTCATCGTTCCCATAGGGAATAAGCTGATGATCAACAACTTGATAACCACTTTCCCTAACCAAGTGTTGCCACTGTCGTTGATACCCAATTCGGGATGAGTCATCAAATAGACCGATATCCTCGGCTGATCGAGTCAAAGCTTCGAATTCCGCCCTGTGAGGGTGGCTTACAGAAAGGAGTAATTCTTTGCGGTGGAGAATCGGGGGGTTAAGAGAATCGATATACATTCGTCGCGAATATTCACTAGCGTTTAGGTCAACACTCCAACTCTCTTGCAAGGTAGGAAATGCTTCATCACAGAACGTTGGGTAGCTAAGTAACCCTATTCGGTTCAACGCAAGCTCAAATCGAATCACGTTGAAATCGTATTCTCGTGAAATATCGCAGAGTGCTTCGGCTTGATTCAATGCCTCTTGGTATTCTTCACTAGCTTCATTAATTGCACTGACGTGCAAATAAGTCCGCTGGGAAACTCTCTTACCAAGTGCCACACCAACCACCACTCTTAGAGCAGTCGACGAACGCGGCCCGCAATATCCTCCCAGTCCACCGTAGGCGTCATATGACTCCAACTAAATCGCACACATTCGCTCGCCTCATCGTCAGTCATTCCCATAGCTTTGAGAACGTGACTCGGAGTATAACTACTTGAAGTACATGCTGAACCATTTGAAATTGCTACAATCCCTTTAAGCGCAACGATTGCTGCTTCTGAATTAACTCCTGGAATAGAAAGATTAATTACATTAGGAAAAGTATTTTCACCGTGAAAATGAGCACCAATTGCATTGAATGCCGCTAATGCTTGTTTTTTAATTATTTCACAATGCGCCCACCAATAATTATTATTTTTTAGCGTTTCAGCAGCCAAGCCAAAACCAGCAATAAGTGGCACCGGTAACGTTCCCGGTCTAAGCCCTCTTTCCTGCCCCCCGCCAAATAGTAATGGAGCCAGCGGCGGTCTCTTATAATTCCGACGCCGGGTAATAATCGCTCCAACGCCCTTAGGGCCATAGATCTTATGTCCACTCACGCTGATCAAATCTATATACGGGTGCGACAAAGGATCCAGTAATTTGCCAAAACCCTGTGCAGCATCCACATGGAAATAAATACTTTTTCCCTCAAGTAAATCGGCAATTCCTGTGATTGGCTGAATAACACCTGTCTCATTATTTACATGCATAACACTAACCAGACCTGTAGAATCAGTAATGGCATTCTCCACCGCTTCAACAGTAACAGCTCCATTCACATCAGGAGCCAAATAACTCACCAGAAACCCCTGCGACTCCAAAAATGCACAAGGCTCCAAAACCGCCTTGTGCTCTATAGCTGTGGTTACTATGTGAGTTTTATCTTTTTCTTTTAATTCGGCAGCCAAGCCTAAAATCGCAAGGTTATTACTTTCGGTAGCACCACTGGTAAATATCACCTCATCCTTCTGCGCATCCACTACATCAGCAACCTGTTGGCGCGCCTTTTCAATGGCACCTTTTGCGCGCAGCCCAAATGCATGAGTTCGACTCCCTGAATTGCCAAACTCTTCTTCCATGTAACGCCTTACTAGCTTAGCTACAGCCGGATCGATTGGGGTTGTGGCATTACAATCCAAATAAATCGTCATTTTTGAAAAAACCCTTGTTTGTTAATATTTAAACGAATATAATTGTTTGCATGTTAACATACAAACATGCTCAGCCATAAATAGGACATACAAACAAATGGATACTTCCTTCGAGTATGTATTCCCTGCGATTCGCGGCATACAAGCCGGTAAAGAATATTACACCTCAATGTGCCCTTTAAAACTAATCCCCAAACTTTTCACTTTCGATGATGAAGAGCTAGTACCAGAATTAAGGGCTCAACGTACACTCAACCGATCGCGCATTCCTGGTATGGCGCAGTACCTTCTGGACAATAAGAAGGATTATGTATTTTCAGCTATCACTGCCTCAATTGACGGCAAGGTGCTATTTAAACCCTTCGGCGAGAAAGGCGAAATTAGCCGTATTGGCACTCTTAAAATCGATATGAACTCACAATTTATTATTAATGATGGCCAGCATCGGCGAGCAGCCATTGCAGAGGCATTAAAGAAAGAACCTAAGCTGGGAGATGAAAGTATATCTGTAGTATTCTTCATCGATAAAGGCTTAAAACGTTGTCAACAGATGTTTGCAGACCTCAATCGCTATGCAGTGCGGCCAAGTAAATCCCTGGGCCTGCTGTATGACCACCGTGACGATGCTGCACAAGTTACAAAATTGCTAGCCATCAAATCAACAACATTTATTGACCTTGTTGAGATGGAGAAAACATCACTATCCACCAGATCGCGCAAGCTATTCACGCTCAGCGCTATCCATTCAGCTAACAATTCCCTACTCAAGAGAGAAAAAATTAGAAGCCTTGAAGAAGCTGCTGATTTATCTATCCAGTTCTGGGATGAATTGGGAAAATATATAAAGGAATGGAAATTGGTAAAGAGTTTTAAAGTTACGTCTGGAGAAATACGGCAAGACTTTGTTCACTGCCATGCCATAGTATTGCAGGCCCTTGGCACGCTAGGCAGTGATCTATTAAGTCTTTCAAAGGCTGAACAGAAAAAACGGTTGAAGATTTTAGGTAAAATAAATTGGAAACGCTCAAACAGTAGGGTCTGGGAGGGCCGCGCCATGATTGGCGGCCGCATCCAAAAAGGGTCTAATAATGTCACCTTGACAGCTAATTATTTAAAAAACCAACTAGACATTGAACTAACACCTGAAGAACAACGTGCAGAAGATGCTTTTAAACGAGGTAATAATGGTTAGTATTTCCCCTGTGCGTAAAACAGTTTTTAAAGAGCTGGGTTATAAAAAAACCATCGTCAATCTCATCCAGCAAATTCAGGATATTTATCTTTCTGATGAGATCCCCTGGGTACTTGGATACAGCGGTGGAAAAGATTCCACTGCAACACTCCAACTTGTATGGAATGCAATTGCCACCCTTCCCAAGGAACAACAAACAAAACCCGTACACGTTATTAGTACCGACACACTGGTAGAAAACCCAATCGTAGCACTTTGGGTCGAAAGATCGCTCACCCAAATGAATAAAGCTGCCTTCAATAACGATTTACCAATAAAAACTCACCGATTAACACCTGAGGTACATGATAGATTCTGGGTCAACCTGATTGGGCGCGGTTATCCTGCCCCTCGCCCAAAATTTCGTTGGTGCACCAGCCGTTTAAAAATCGCACCGTCAAACAATTTCATTACCAACATGGTTAAGACCAATGGAGAAGCGATATTAGTGCTTGGCACTAGAAAAGCTGAAAGTGCCACCCGCGCTGCTAACATGAAACAATATGAGCAAGGGAGCACAAGGGAACTATTAAGCAGGAATAAAGAGCTTGACCGTGTTTGGGTATATAGCCCCATTTCGGAGTGGCACGATGACGATGTGTGGCAATACCTAATGCAGGAAAAAAACCCCTGGGGGTTCAAGAATGAAGAATTACTCAATATGTATCAAGGTGCCACTTCTGATGGAGAGTGCCCTCTTGTCGTAGATACCAGCACACCAAGCTGTGGTGATAGCCGCTTTGGTTGTTATGTTTGCACCATGGTTGGTGAAGATAAATCCATGACCGCCATGATTCAAAACGATGATGAAAAAGAGTGGATGTTGCCTTTACTGGAACTACGGACTAAGTGGCTGGATATTACTGACCCAAATACTGAAAAGAAGAACAAAAAAATCGATGCGGAACGTAAACATCGAGATTTTCGGCGCATGAATGGCTCACTCACTCTCCACAATAACCGACTTGTTCATGGCCCATATAAACAGGAATACCGCGCCCAACTATTAGCTGCCGTTTTAAAAGCAGAAATTACCGCCCGCAGGCTTGGCCCTAAAGAAGTTAAAAATCTTAAACTCATAACTCTAGAGGAATTAGAAGAAATTCGCCGTATATGGCTAATGGAAAAACACGAAATTGAAGACACCCTTCCCACGATTTATGAAGAAGCCTGCGGCACATCCTATCCGGGAAGATATCTTGACGAAGGTCAGGCTTTTAAGGCAGAAGACATGGCTCTCCTTAAAGAAATCTGCAAAGAAAAAATTGCCGACGCCGAAGGTCTACACTACGAACTTATCCGAGACCTCCTACATATCGAGCACCAAAACCGCACCATGGTGCGCCGCAGCGGTTTGTTCGACACGCTAGACAAAACCCTGGAACGCTGCGCCTTTAAAACCGAAGCTGAGGCATTGACGTTTGCTCGAACCCGAAAAGAAACCCGCGAAAGCATTAACAACCTAGAAGAGAACACCCTTCTTTTTGACGATGCCATGAATTCTTAAGCTAGGCAGCAATATGATTTTTACAGAAATTGTTCTACACAACTTTGGTATTTATAAAGGGCGACATAGTGTGAATCTCAAGCCAAAAAGCGCCAAAGAACCAATTATTCTTTTTGGGGGATTAAACGGCGGCGGCAAAACCACTTTTCTTGATGCGCTACAACTCACACTTTACGGTAAATTTGCTAAATGCTCCAGCCGAGGCGAATTGAGTTATAACGACTATTTGAAAGAAGCCATTAACCGCCACGTTAACCCTAAAGAGGGAGCAGCCTTAGAGCTAGAATTTGTTCACTACAGCGAAGGTAAAGAAACCACCTACCGCATTAAAAGGTATTGGAAAAGCACAGGCAAAGGCATTAATGAAAGCATGGAAGTGATTAAGAATGAGGCACTTGACCTAGCCATGTCAGAGCAATGGTATGAATACGTCGACGAATTTTTCCCCAGCAATATCTCTGGATTGTTTTTCTTCGATGGTGAACAAATAGAAAATCTGGCCAATCCACAAAGCTCTGCCGATATTATTAAAACCGGCATTATGTCTCTGCTAGGCATTGACCTCGTCGACAAACTGCGCGATGACTTACGCACTCTTGAGCGAAGACGACTCGCTAAACAAATCGACCGCAAAGTAACGAAGACCCTCGCGCAGGCCGAAAATGAAGTCAAGTCATTAGAAAAACGATTAGGGTACCACAATGAAAAATTAGCCAGCAAATCCAGCGAAATAGATGGTCTAAAAAGACAAGTCATCGGAGCAAAACGCGATTACAAAAAGCATGGGGGCGATTTGTACAAGCAGAGGGAAATCATTGAAAACCAACACCATCATAACGAACAACAACTCGAAAATATCGAAAATAATATTCGGAAATACGCTGAAGGCCCGGCCCCTTTGCTATTGGTAAAATCGCTTATTAGGCGCGCACAAAAGCAAAGCCAAAATGAAAGCACCGCCCTCATTAATCGCGATATTATTTCAACATTAAGTCAACGCGACCTCAATATCATTCATCAATTTTCTGAGCAGACTACTGATAAAAATAGCATTGATCTATTGAACGAACTCCTTACAAATGACAGGCTCCAACGAACCAAATCAGCTCAACAAGCGACACCTCTAAGCATACGACCTGAAGCTCTATCAGCATTTGATAAAACCTTCTTCGCCAAGCAAAAAAAGGAAGCCAAACAACTCAAGCTCGCACACGAAAAAATAAACGAAGAGCTGGTCGTCAGTGACAAACAACTATCCGCCGTCCCAGAAGAAGATATGATTAGGGGGATTACCCGAGCCTTAAAGGCCGCTGAAGATAAACACAAAATAGCACAGGGTGAATTCAACACCTTAAAGATAAACTACGATGAAACAGCCAAGCTCCTCGACAGCAAACAAAGTGAAATAGATCGATTGCTACATAATGCTAACGACGAACAACTCGATATTCACCGCAAAAAACACATCCTGGAGCACATGGCAGAGGTTCAACATACATTAACCATCTACCGAAAATCACTAATAGACAAACATATTGGTCGTCTACAAGCTCTAATTAAAGAGAGTTTTACCACCTTAATTAGAAAAGGTGACCTTGTACACGACATACGAATCAACCGCGAGGATTTCACACTTAGTGTGATCAATCAACAATGCGAGACTATTCCTACCATCAGGCTTTCAGCTGGAGAGCGGCAACTACTAGCTATATCTATTTTGTGGGGACTTGCCAAAGCATCTGGCCGTCCACTCCCCGTCATTATTGATACCCCCCTCGGCAGGCTCGACAGCGAACATCGTTCACATTTAGTGGATAGCTATTTTCCTAATGCTAGTCATCAGGTGATCTTGCTCTCAACCGATACTGAAATTGATCGCAAATGCCGCAACAACTTATTTAAAAGTATCGGCAGGGAATATCACATCCAATATCAAGAGCAACAACAAAGCTCCACTATTACACCAGGTTACTTTTAGAGATTTTTAATGATGATAGAAACCGTCCGTATTTCAGAAAAGGGAAAGCAACAACTTACGCAACTGAAGCGTAAAACGGGGATTGATCAGTGGAATATACTTTGCCGCTGGGCGCTATGTACATCTCTAGCAGAGCCCTCTAAACCACCTAAAGAAGAAATCCCTACTGACAGTAACGTGCAAATGACTTGGAAGACTTTTGCGGGGCAGCATGAAATTATTTATGCCTCACTACTAAGGCAACGAATGATTGATGACAAATTGCCTTTAGAAGATACGCCGCAATGGTTTCGCGTGCATCTGCATAGGGGAATATCCTACTTGAACAATTCAACCAACTGTTTGGTCGACTTGGTCAGCTAATGTCCTAATATATTAGGCAGCCTCTCTTCTCCGGGAAACACTCGCCTATAGCGCTCTAGCAGCTGTTTGTTTTTTGTTTTTGGGTAACAATCTAAGGTATATAAGAATAAATCCCTAACCAAAATCTCATTTTTTGTTACTACCGTATTACCTGTGGGATTCCAAATTAGCATTCTAAAAAAATTGTCCTGATATAAATAAGGCAATTTCGAAGTCAACTTCACAGCCTGACTCAGGCTGTGATACTCAGTTAACTTTTCAACAGTTTTTGTAATTATAGAAAACCCTTGTGGCCTAAAAAGAATATGGCCACCGCCGCCGAATCTAAGCTTTTTGCATAACGCTTTATATTCTCTTGATCGACAATAGTCATTGAACTCAGGAAAATACCGTTTCAAAAACGTCAAATAGTTTTTTACCAATTTATAGTACCGGTCTAAGATATCATCAGAAGGTCTATTTAGACTTATAGATTCTCGGGAAAAGGGAAGCCCATACTTAGTATTCCTATTGACGGCAGTAATAATTATCCTGACAGTATCATACAACGCGCCTATTGTGGTGAAGCTATAATTATTGCCATCTGGCATTCTGTTGTTTGCAACATATGAAATTTTCTCTTCTTGAAAATCCGACTCTGTTTCTACTAATCGCCTAGTAAGTATTGCTGCAACATCGTCTTCGTCGAGAGCAATAATTTCCCCTTTTTTGACAGGGACAGCCTTTTTATTTAGCGTCGTAAATAAACGCCGGGATCTTTTTAAACCTTCACTTGTATTTTCATGCCCGACAAACAAAACGCTTAAATTTTCTGATCCTAACGTTTGATCTCTCTTCAGAGCCTCTTCAATCCCCACAAGTCGATGCTGACCGTCCAATGCAAATATAACTTCACGACCTGTTAATTCCAAATAACCAAAGCTCTCATCTGATAACTCAATTGTCGGAATAGAAAGCCCGTTCAATTTATCTTTAAACCCACCAAGCTGGTGCCATTTTGGATTACCTTTATAAACTGCTGCCACTAACGCCCCAAAAAAACGCTCATCTTGCTGCTGAATATAATCAGCAATTTCTTTTTTTCGATTACTTCTAACTTGTCTTTGAATCATTTTCGACAATTCTTTATTTTTAACAATATCTTCAGCAATGCTTATATATTTAACTGCCACATCCCATGTTATCAATGCATTATAAAATGCCCAACTTCCAATCTTTCCTCTTAAAGCTGGTACTAATAAGCTATCGTTAGCCATATCATGGATTCCTCAATACCTTAATTGCTTTCTTAATTTCACCCACAGGTATATCTCCCTCACTATATGGAGGTATTAGACATTCAGTAAGCCTCGCTTCCAATTTTCCCAAATGAGTTCTTGGTGGAACTGTACTGCAAACGAAGTAAATATCATCCTTCCAAAGATTTAACATCTCATTTATTTTTTTTCTATCTCTTGAACTTTTTTGATCATTTAAATAATCCTGATATCGAACTTTTAGTGTGCGATGAGGCTTTTTGTAGCCGGTCTGTCCAACATACAAAATATAATTATTTTCAGGTATCCAATCAGCCTTATGGCTCACAACAAACATATAAATACCTTTTTCTTCTGGAATACTATTCTTATTTTCTTTCGTAAATTTGTAGGACGTCCAGTTGAGCTGCACAGTCGTTGGCTTATTCCTCCATAAATTTGGAGAGAGTAGGAACCTTCGTTCAAAAGGCATAAGCTTATGAGCCAATTGAACCTCGAGATCAAAATCTGGTGCATTCTCAGAGACCAAATCCAAAAACTTACTAGCCATTAATTTACATCCACCAGAATCGCAGTAATATTATCAGTACAACTCAGAATTAGTCCTGACTGAATCAATGTTTCACAAACTAGCAGAACATCACCTACACCAATGTCATTGGCAATTTTAATACCTTGAGTCATTCCAATTGGTATGATTTAGTGTGAAAACGATGCAGCATTAATTAAAATCCCGTGCTATGTGTATCATATCCTACACTCTATTCAAGTTCACAACCGGCATCGCTCCTACGTTCATTCCCACTTGCAAACCACACTCTTGTATCAGGGTCAAACACTCCACCCTCATTAATCAACACTCCCGCTACCGTCCCATCAACGGACAATCCTGTCAAATCCTCAATTCGGGCATTTATCTCACCAATACACATCGGCTCAGTCATCGTTGAAAGTAACTGTCTTACTGCCTGGGAAATATTTAATCGACGGGTATCCCCACCCCACTCTGACAGACCTAAAAACATGGATCGTCCCAAATAGAATCGCTCATCTTTCTGCGCCAAATTTAGCAACGCATAGGCAGAAGGAAGATCATCAGAAGAGTCACTTACCTCAACATAATTATGCACTTCAGACACATGGATTCCTATTTGTCTTTCCTGTAAATTTTGAAATAACAAATTTAGCCTTTCGGAATTAGTATTCGCCGTACCACCTATGTCCCGCTCGACCAGACCCCAGAAATCAGGCCCTATTTGAATCATTCTTTCGGTAGGCTGAAGCTGCAGGTTTTTAGAAACACCACGAATATCTGCGAGGCGCTCTTTTATCTCTTTTCCTCTGAGAGGCTTTCCATTCTCTTCAAGTATTTGAGTAAAAGCATCGGCCATATCGATGCGATCATTAACGGATTGATTCGAGTCTGACCTGCCCCATACCATTCTATTTAAATAGACCAGCTTATCTGAGTTGCCTAGAATAATATTTAGAATATAACTATCTAATTCTTCTGGCAGGGCGGAAAACTTACTCTGTAGAGCGGTTAATATTTCATTTGCATGCCACTGCTTCATCAATGGACCTGCGTACATTAAATTGATAACTACCAAACATATGTTATTGCACATTCTAGGTGATATTGGATTGAATCTTTCTAGCCCGTAAATTCCACGTCCAAAGAGTTTTGCCCCCTGACGAACTAATGCATTTTGCGCTAATCTTCCATCAACGGTACGCCCAAATAGTTCAGTCGCTCTTACAGCTACCTCGGTGAAATGGAGCGGACACTCAGCCTGAAGAAGAACCGCTTGGACAGCCGACTCTCCAGAAACTCCAAATGTCAGAAGATTTGCCTCATCTCCCTCACCATCAAATTGCAACGCGGAATCGAACTCAGCCCACAGAAGGGGCAATAGCTCGACAGCACCTTTTTCTGATAGTCCAGCTCTAAATGTCATGGCAAGATCATGACGAGTCCAGCCTCCATCCTTGGCCTTATCCTTTAAGCTTTTACGGAAATGACTAACACAACCATCCCAAGCGTCTGCTTTTATTCTAGTAACCACACTCGCACCGTTGATATCAACAATACGGATCTCATTTTCAGAAAAAAGCTCAATAATGGCCGCAAGATGCTGATAGTTACCCATAAAACCTTCAAACCAAGGATCTTCAATTTCGAGCATTTCCAGGTATAGTGGTCCAGTGCGATCAATTAGCAATTGACCAATTTTCAGTGCAATACAATCATCCCAATATTCTTTTTCTATTATTTTTTTAACGTATTTTTTTTGAATTTGACGGATACGCTCACGTGTTACACCCACAAGCTCTCCAACAGCCTCTAATGTCAATGCGATACCGTTATATCCAGTTCGATACTCCACGACCTGACGATGCGTATCCTTCATCTCTGACAAGGCTTTTTCAAAATGCTCTTTTAAGGGAATCGTTGAAACCAACTCAAGTTGGTAAGCCTCCTCACTCTCGCTACCATTAGCAACAATATCGCCTATTCCAGTATCACTTGAAGAAACAGTGCTTATACGCTCAACATGGCTCGCCAGTTTTTCTACGTTGTCCAATAAATTTGTACAAAAATCATCAACTGACTTACGGCCAAAATTAGGCCATTTTAGTAAGTCGTTCACTGACAAATTACGCAAGTCATCTAAACAATTTATCGAGTGTACGTTGAATACATTCAGTACTCTAACAGGTAAATTTAACGATCCAACATTAGAAGACGTAAGGTGATTTGGCAGAATTTTTATCAACGCTATTGGATCTGCGATATCAGTTTCACGCTTCAATACTGAAAAACGATACAGCTCAAGTTGATCGCGGAGCTTATCCGGTAACTCACCAGCGTTCGTAGCAAAACTATTGTCGCTATAAATACCGTATGACGTCGCCTGAGTACCTAGTTCTGGATTAATCACTGTAATCTCTTTTATCCAACCTTCTAATTCTGTCGAGACACGTTCAAGAGAGTTGTAGCGATCACCACCCGATTTACTGAACAATGACGTGGGTGCAGGATCGGAATAATCGGTATATTGAGTATGTCGATCAAGCTCAACAGACAGTACGCTAACCGGGTTTTTAGTGCAGAATCGATACAATCCTCGCTCAATAATACGAGCGAAAATCTCTTCTTTATTTAACGGACGCTCACAATCATTAAGCACCATAAGAGCTGCCTCAGCAATCGTGTATTTTCCTTTCCCACTTTCAATCGCTGAGTTTTGAAACACAGCAGTCGGCTCATCCTGATCAAAACCGAATCCTTTCACTAACTGATACAAAGGCACGACCTGAGAAGGTAGTATCATTTCGGCAACTACAGCGATAGAACCCTGGTATTCTTCTGGCAGAGTCCACTTTGCCGCAACAGAAACGAGCACCTGACCTTTGTGTTTCAACAAAATCGGCGCATTCTTGATTTTTGGCCGTAGAAAACCAATATGAATGAGTCCTACACATGTCAGCTTATCAGCCTGCTCCCAAGCTTCTCGCAACGTTAACAAGTCACGATGAACGGTGATTTGGATAGGTTGATCTTCGCTTAAGATAGCAAAATAAAGCTTTAATGCTGCCATAGTTATTATTCTTTATTCTTCAAAATAATCATCCAAAGGCAATTGGCCGGTTTTCTGGTAGACCTGATAAAACTCTTGAACACCTTGTTCAGCTAAGCGTTCGATAAACTCATATATCGGTACTCCATCAGGCACAAGTCCTGAATTTTCAACAGAAGTATAAAGCACACCATCGGGGTCAAGCTCCACCACCCTAAGATTTGGTATGCTTTTATCATTAAGTGGCAATGGAATCGCCTCTTTTTTCACCCCTAACGCTACTGCCAGGCGATATAGATCAAACTTGATCAACCTCACGCCGTCCACTCCCTGATCTGGATTGAGGTCCTCCAGCAGCTCGTCAAGTTTCGCCCCTGTTGTTGTTGTCAGGCCAATTCGGCTAGGTTCATCCATTTCAATTACTCTTCTCAATTCTAGATTCAGTGGCTGATATGCGTTCAATTCGATAACGAACACCAATGCGCTCTGCAAAACTCTCTATATCACGATCGGGGTCTATCTCTCCCTCATGCACAAGCAATATAACTTGCTCGGCCATATTTGGTAGATATTTCAAAACATTACCACGATGTTTTGGATCCAAGCGCCCCAAAGGAGTATCCATCACCACGGGACCAGCTTTGCGAGCAGTACGATTAAGCCCGTCAATAAGAGAAAGCGCAACGATTTGCTCTGCGCCAGCACTGCGTTCCTTTAAAACACGTCCGGCTTGATCAACTATGGAAAGGCCGTAATTTTGATTTATTTGCAATCCTGAATATGTTTTTTCTGTCGTTAATTCCGAGAACGCAGCGGTAGCATAATGCTCTACTTCTTCTCTCAGTGAATCTCTAAGTTGATCTATACTTTTTGAAAATATGGACTCTAGATCTTGATATAGGTTGACACGAATGGAACTTTTTTGCCCTTGGCCACCAGCGCTTTTTGAAATCAAGGTAGCTATATGATCTTGCTCTTTTGTATTTTTACCAATTTTCCCGCTACAAGTTTCAATATCGCCATCTAATCTAGCCAATTGCTTCACTAAGCGATCGCGTTTTTCACGCTGACGCATAATATGATCAGTATCGTACTCTCGAATTTCTTCCTCAAGCTCATCAAGCTGCGTATCAACTCGAATTAACTGTACCTGCAATTTTCTCTGTTTATCGGCATTATGAAGCAGCCTTCTTCCTTCACCTGATGATCGGATTTTAGATAATTTATCAATTTTCTCATTTAGAGTTCTTATTTCCTCTGGATTAACAATAGACAGCTCTTCCTCAGCCTTCAGTACATCAATCTGATCTTTGATTGGCTGCATATTTTCGTCAGGGATATTTTGCTTGCATGTTGGGCATGTAGGATCATCGAGGCTTTTTTGTAAGGTTTGAATTTTCGAGTTCAGAACAGCCTTTTCTGACGCTACGTTATGCAGCGAGTCTCTCCGCGCTTGTAGATCACGGAGTAATGGCGCCACACCACCATAAAGCACATCTTGCCATGCAGACTTAAGAAGCTCTCGTTGCTCATCCTCCAAACTTAACAACTGAGACTCTGTTGCTTTTCGCTCGGAAGATAACCCTTCCAACTGTACTTTTTTACGTTGTACAGCCTCAGTATTTTTTAGCTCGTCATCAATATCATCTACTTTCATCTGCACATCCGAGCATTGCAGCAAAAGGTCTTTCAAATCATTTTCAGAACTCGTCAGTTTAATTTCTAATTGATTTTGTTGTTCTGCAAAACGCTTCAGTTCAATATTTTTTTTAGCGTCATTCGCCTGTACTCGCCTAGCATCTTTTAACAAGCCACTGAACTCATCTCTACCATGAATTAGGGCGGGCACACCGAGAGCTTGCTCAATATGCTTTTTTATCTTGTCACCCTGCTCACTCCCTTCCACCAAGAGATTTTCATATTCTTGAAGAAGCTCCCCATCGAATAGAAAAAATCTAGAAATTTCTTCCGGTACTACTTGGTTGATATGATTTTCGATAATATCCCCCGATTTAGCCTCTCCATCGATTCGCAAACTAATGCTCTCTTCAAAATCAGCATCCGCTTTAGGCTGAGATACATGGTTTTTTTTCTCTACCCGGCGTCGTAATTCATACCCTTTATCACCATCGGAAAACTTGAGTGCAATTGACATGCTCCAGTCCCCTTCCGTAGCGGCTTCGATATTGACTAAATTAATTCGTGGGATCGCCCTCAAGTGCCTCCCGAGGGCGAGACCATAAAACCCCCAACGCATTGCATTAAGAAAACTTGTTTTACCCCTCATATTATCGCCAAACAATAACATGACATTCTGAGTATCATGCTGGGGAAAGCTCACTTTCTGCTCTCCTTTATACGGCATGAAATTATATATAGTCATTTCTTTTAGTTTCATAAAACTGCGTCACCTTCATTCGTTTCAATGACAGCTTCAACTAATGCTTGCATTTGTTTCATAGTATGTCTGTCTTTGTCGTACTGATGGACACTTTGTAGCTGATAACAGGCCTTTATCAGTTCATCTTCAACATCTGTGTCCATTTTCGACCTCACATCAAGCAGTACCGAAAGCGGGTTACTTTTAGTCGTCATCATTATCTCCTAATTCTTCAATGCCAGCAGTATCCTCTAACCCCATTTCTTCTGGGTCTATACCCAGATCAATAGCAATACTTATCAATTTATTGGAACCTGATTTATTCATCGCAGTATCAGAAAACTGAATACTTCTTTGCAGCTCACTTTTGAGTAGTGACAGCTGCCCTGGCTCTTGATCCAAACAAACTGGTACCACAACAGCATCGTAAATAACCGCGTTATATTTACCTGGACATACTCTTAATACACGCCCACGGCGCTGAATGAATTGCCTAGGGTTTTGAGAGGATGCCAAAATAATTGCATGGGATATTTTGGGAATATCAACGCCCTGATCCAAACAGCGGATTGACACCATTATCCCACCGAAACGCTTGAACCAGTCCAAAGATGCGCCAGAATCACCCTTCATACTGGTATGATATTCACATGGCTCGTAGCCATTCTTACGAAGGGCAACTATCACTTCACCCAGTTGACTCTGATCCTCACAATAAATCAGCCAGCTTTCGCCCTCTACGTAGTTCTCTTTTACAATTTTTACTGTGTAAGGAACTTTAGCAACAGCTTTTTTTGCAATGCGAGCCCGCTGTATCAACATATTTTGCAAAAAGGGGGACACGATCGGATTACCACTGTCATCACTCTTTGAGCGCGCATACTCCAACGAAATTTTACGTGTAGCAATCTCCCAGGCTTCAGACTCCTCTGCGGTTAACCGAATTGGCTCAGGGTGATACTCGTACTCAACCAACCTTCCGCTAGATATAGCATCTTCTAAGGTAAAAGGAGGCTCAACAATTGATCCAAAATAATTGAATATTTTTTCTGTTCCTATCGGGTCACCATATCGGCGGGGCGTCGCACTGAGTCCCAAGCGCGGGCCGGTCTGAATCTCCAAAACTTTTGAATTTTCTGAACTACCAATCTCATGAACCTCATCAGCAACAACCATCAAATGGTCTCCACCCCAAATCTCATCTCTAAAGGCACTAAGCCTAGCGGTAGACATGGTAGCCAGAACAATCCGTCGGCCTAGATCTTGCCCCGGTTGAGTAAACTGATGTAGACGTTTATCTTTTCGCCAGCGGTTGTATCCATCTCCAGCTTTAAGGATTGTAACTTCAGTTATCTCTTCTTTTATCTCCTCTACCCACTGCTTGTGCAAGAGGCGGTCTGGCACTAGCACCAGAGCTACCCCACCCTTAGCCAAGTGCTCTTTTAGCGCAGTTAACGCTGTGAATGTTTTACCACTGCCTGTCGCATGTTCAAAAACCCCTCTTTTTCCTTGTTTCTTCCATTCTTCAATAGCTTTTATTTGATGAGGGAGCGGCTTCCGTTTAACCGTATAATCATGTGCTGATTGGCCATTTTCAATAGTAAAAATATGGCCTACATTAAAGAAATCGGTAAGTGACTCAGGCTCGATTCCATCTAGTGAACTTTTTGCCACAGTTTTTAATTTTTCTTTTGCTATGTTAGGAAAATCTTGAATCTCTAAATCTTTTATTCTTCCGCTCCATAGCTTTTCAAAATATGCTTTATTACGTTTCACCTGTCTTCTGTCCCTTCCTATCTGCCAATTACAAAACACATCCAGCGTTTCATAATTTCCTCTTTCATGCCAGCCATTCCATGTTTCGTTCACAGACCCTTTAAAACTTACACAACCACCTTCCATATCAGAAAAGAGACCAATTTTCTCATGATAAATACCATGGGACTCGGGCATAAAAACAACTCTGATTTCCATAACGCCAAGTGATATCAATGTTGCCAACGCCTCTGTATTTCTTGCAAGTGTCTTATGAAATAAGAGCTGATCAATATCTCTATCTAATGCACAACTCACACATTCCTTCCGCGATTTGTAGCCTTTAGATATTGCCTCTATATCCTCCTCAGTTAAACATGGAGAGCAAATAAGCCGAACCGTTCCACCCCGCTTAGCGAATTCAATAAGAGCTGGGCCTATCAATAGGAAAACAGATGATCGGAAGTAACCTACCGCACGGTCATATTGAAACGACTGAAGCAAGCATGGTCGGTAGAAATCCTTGATGAGATCAACGTCACCAGTACGGTACTCTTCGCGAAGTAGCAAATCTTCTAGTGCCACAGTCTCAATCTTTTTGTTTCTGTTAGAAGATATCCAGCACCAGAAACGACGTGAGACTGAAGTCGGTTCTGAGACAGCGCACTCTGGCAGAACTCATTAGTAATAGCAGCTACATTTACAAACAACAGACCAGTCTCTATCCACCTCCTGATTAAGAGATAAACGATGACCAACATCATGAGCGTATTGCGTTCCAACTTTAAGACTACCAACATTTCACCTACCCCATTACCTTCTTCCCTACCCAAGCTCGTACCTCCTAACCCTGACACAGGAACACGATGAGCCTCTTCTTAATCTGGATATTTCCCAAATTCTTCATTTCCTCCTGCTGAAGGTATAACATTCCAAAATTCCCTCGTATACAGCCAATTCGAGGTATACCGTAGATCCTACCCTTTACACTAGTCATGTCTGCCCGTATTTCTTACGATTGCCGTTATTCAAATTCGACCGCGTTCAAAATGAGATAAGTGCGTATAAGTTCTTTTCATAATCCACCTAAAATATCAAATTAGGTGGTGCACTTCACTATTGAATCTGCCCCCTAGGAAAGATAACGCACATTAACATCAGTCAGCACTTATCCTCCATGATTTTGAGACGAGCCTAAGGCTCACCTGAAACCCGCCGACAATCACCTACACTGAAACAACCACAGAGCCTTATCCAATTAAATCAGAAATATTTGATCATAGGGTATCTCGTATTATGCACAGAGATGTGAAATCTAATTTTATTGTCCATACAAACACACGCACACGCTAAAAACACTTTATTAACCAATGCATTATGAAAATATCACAACATCTCCTTAGCGGAGGGAAGATAAAGGGCAAGACATTTAAACTCACTAAATTTTAAGGAAAAAATAGTAAATACCTCTTGATCCCCACTGCAACTTACGCTAGCGTATTCCTAATTCCACCCCACTGACTACTCAGTGGCCCTTGTTGGCACTGCCAACACCCAAAGCGCCTCCGCCGAACCGTGTAACAGGCGTAACGACCCTCTGGTCGCCGGTTCATTTTCCATCCAGCCTAACGGCATTCTTTTTTAACCCTGCCAGGGAAGTCTTCCCTGTCACGGGATATCTCTCTGCGCATTTTTCAATTGCTAACACAAGAGAGGTAATCCATGAATATCAATGGTGTTTTAACTATTCGTACTATCCAAGGCCGTAACGGGCCATTTAATGTCGGTCGTCTTATTACTGATTTGGGCGAGTTTTCCGTTAAGGACACTCTGCTGGAACAGTATGAAGAAGGTCGGTATGAGGGGAATTTCAATGTTACACAGATATTTCCTTCGTCCTATTTAGCGGGTGGTCGTTTTGTCGTTGAGGTCAGGGCAACAATTAAGAGCCTAACTCTCGATGGTGTTGATGATCTCAAGCCTGAAGATAAAGAAGTGGCTTCGGAACCTGATCCAGCAGACAACCAACCTGAATCAACCGAGATTGCTGTCTCTGATCAAGCTAATCAACCCACCGAAGTCAGTATTGAAAGCGGTGGTGAGCATGATGACGACGGCGGCGATGAAGCGCTGTTTGATTCGTTGTGGCCTTTGGGCACTCAGGTCAAACTCGACCCAACTGTGGATCGACTGAAGTTCCGTTTACAGCGGAATCGTCTCAAGGATCTTGGTTATACCTTTGACCCTCGGGAGCAAATTTGGAGCAACAACAGCGCTAACGCGTAAACACAACATCAAACCCAACCGGGGAAAGTTTCCCCAACGGGTGCTTTCTTCGGTTGTTTTTTAGAAAATAATCTAGGAGAAAGTAATGCAACAATCACTAATGCAATTAGATGTTATTCCTGATCTGTATGTCGATGCCAGTTTGGTCGATGCTTACGACAAGCTGCTGTTTTTGTCTCTATGGGGCCGTGATACCGCGATTCAGGAATTCCTGGCAGGTATATCACTCGCCAATGAAGAAGGCGGAATCAATAGTTTTTTTCTATCTTCCTGCGCTAAAGCGAACGCCATTCCACAGCGAAAGTTAGTGCAAATCGGCGAATCCAAGCGCTTGAATCATTACACCGGGCGAATGCCTGCCAGTAATGTTTTCGGCGGTGATATGGCGCACTTGTGGGTCTTTGATCGTTTAGTCACAGACCCCGATCTTGCTAACCGCCGCACTATCGCCATATCCAAAATAGATAGTGGTTCGGTAGATGATAAAGCAGCAGCTCAAAATCGAATTTGGCAGTTAACGAAGGCGATATGCCATCTGCCACTGCTCGATCACTGGGCTGAAATTATTATCCAGACATTCTACGAGCGAGAGTGGATCAAAGATTTCAATGGCATTGGTGTTAATGGTGCTTTGATCGATCTAAGTCTTGCTGAAGAAGTCGAAGAAGAGGTGACTCGTCTTATCCGAGACGGTGACCTTGCCCTTAACTAGCCATAGCCCCCTCCTCTCCGGGGGCTTCCTTGATGTTCCGAGAGTAGGGATATCAAGGAAGATTCTGGAGTGCGTAATCCAGCAAACAGATTTCACCGTGGCTACTGCGATTCAGTAGCACCTTTGCCGGTTTTTTACTGGCACCCAAATAGGCGTTTCATCGAACTGTGAGACAAACGCCCCGGCTATGTTGCCGTCGGTTCATTTTTTACTTTTTTCATTCACCTGCGGGGTATTGCCATACCCTTCGGGGCCATGGTGCGCCTCGCTCTTATTCATTTTCAAAAGAGGAGTAACACCATGGGTTGGTTATTTAGACAAGGCGCATCCAAATCAGACACCATTAGAAACTTAGTGAAATCTGAGGAGAATGACAAACGCCGCTGGGACACCATCGCGCACTGTGTACGTGGAAACGTACTCTGGACGGTAGCCCAAATCACTTTTAAACAGGATAAGCGACAAGAACGCTTTATTACCTGCTACTTGTTACAAAAATCGGAAGATTGCGGCTGGGGATATAAGGACATGACGGAAGGTATGCATCCATACCATTATTCATGTCCATTGAAATATCTCGATATGACACCAGTCGCCAATGAAACATGGCGAACAGAAGTCAGAGCCTATCACCAAAGTCGTAATAAAAAAGTGGAAGTCGGTCAGAAGATCGGGCTGATCAACGCAACTATCCCCTGGATAGTGATTACCTCTAAGCGACCTCTTCTGGGGACGCATGATGGCAAACGCTATCGTATACCCCGTCGAATGCTTGGTGAGGTGATGGCTTAACAATTCAAATCAGCAACTAACCCGACTGGGGAGAACATCTCCCCAATAGGGGCGGTATCTCTCCGGTCTATTTCAATTCATAACAGGAGAGACACCATGGCTTTAATGTTTCAACGCCTTGCGCGTAACTTTATCAAAAACGGCTACTACCCTACGGATGCCGACACCATGACACGCGTGTTGTCTGCGTTGGTGGCTCCAAAAACAGGGCCACTGCGCATCATCGACCCTTGTGCCGGTGAAGGGTCGGCCCTGGCTGAGTGTAAACATCATCTCGGTGCCGAGCGTGTAGAAGCGTTTGGTGTTGAATATGACAATGAACGTGCCTGGCATTCAAAACAGATTCTGGATCGCTGTATCCACGGTGATATCCAGGACTGTGTGCTAGGTCAGCGGCAATACGGCCTGCTCTGGCTCAATCCACCCTATGGTGATCTTGTCTCTGACAAGGGGAGCACTGGGGATCAATGTGGCGGCAAAGGTCGTAAACGGTTGGAGAAGTTATTCTACAACCTGACCATTTCAGCATTGCAGTTTGAAGGCATAATGGTACTCATCATTCCTCAATACACATTGGATAAAGAGCTGGTTGGCTGGATCACCACGCACTTCCACCGGATCGAGGTGTTCAAAGCACCTGAGCAGCAGTTTAAACAGATTGTGCTGTTCGGTGTCCGCCGCCGTACCAAGGAAGCGAAACGTGATCTGTCTGGGGTAAAAGATCGCCTTTTAGCCATCGTTAACGGAGAACAGGAACCCGAGGTACTACCACAAACGTGGACATCGGAACCCTATGTTATCCCTACATCTATCGGTGGTGACGCCAAGTTCAGCTGCGTGAAAATGGACAGTGTTCAGTTAGCGGACGAGATCGACCGTAATCCCTGCTTATGGGATCAGTTTGATCTTAAGTTTCGTTCCATCGCTTTAGAAACTACGAGGCGACCGTTAAGAAAGATGTCTAATTGGCACCTGGCTTTGGCGCTTGCAGCAGGTCAAGTCTCTGGCGTGGTTCGCTCGCAGAGTGGGCAGCAGTTTTTAATCAAGGGCGGCACACACAAAGAGAAGGTGAGGACGGTTTCACAGGAGGTCGATGACGAAAATCGATTGACCTCGACCACCGTACTAACCGACCGCTTTGTACCCGTTATCAGAGCCATCGATTTTACCCCTGGTGACAACTACGCCCGTGTAATTGAAATCAGATAACCATTCATCAACTTGCTTTAACCCACTTGGGGAGATCGTCTCCCCGGTGGGGTGGTGGACTCTCCGACTTTTACATTAAGGAGAATCACCATGAATGAAACCAATGCAAGCACCGAACAGTTCGGTGAAACCATATACCGCTATACCCGCGCTCAGGCGTTGGAAGATGGCGTATTAATCGACGTAACAGAGGTGGCAACAGAGGCTGGTTTTCGATGGCCGGTTGCTATCACCCTCGCCGCATGGCAGGCGTGTGTCGAATGGTCGGATGACGACAGTCGGCGACAAACTTACCAAGATGAATCAGGCCGTTTGTGGGATGTGCTGTGGATGGCCTTTGTTGCAATCCGCAGCGCCAACGGCGGTACTGAGATCAACTTTCAACTCTATCGTGTACCCAAAGGCGGTCGGCGCACCAAGGCACGACTAACCACATTGAAACTGGTCAGTGGCCCTGGTGATGCTGGCGAACCCGTAATCACCATCATGCTGCCGCAGGAGGACTAATCATGACCATGGGTAATGAACTCTTGCAGCGATATCCACGATTGATTGGTGCCATACGTAAGGCCGGGATGTTGACTGAATCTGAAGCGACTGGGGCTTTGGTGGAGTACAAAATCTTCGGTATTCGTGAAGGTTTTACCTCTGAAGCAGTCACCCATTTGGGTGGTCAGATAGCGGCTATTCGCCACGGCATTCAACATCGACATTAATCTACGCCCTGCTTCGTGCAGGGCCTTTCCCAAGTGCAGGATGCCTGCATTTTGGAAAGGTATTTTCACCCGTCGCCGTTGCGGTTTCAACGGCACCCTTGTCTGTTTACTTCTGGGTAATCAGACACCCCAGCGTCTTCGTCGAACCGTGTAACAGGCGCAGTGATTCCAGCTATGGGATTCATCGGTTCATTTTTTTCACACCCACAAGGGCAGCTCGCAACCCCTTATGGGGATCGTTCTGCTCTTCTTTTTTACTCAATGAAAGGAGACAACAGTCATGAATGCAGTTGCAGAAGCAGTTGAATTAGAAATCGAAGAGGTTTCACCCAACGTGATACCGCTTTCTCAGTTTGTTACCGATTTTGGTGATGATCTATTGGCAGCGGTATCACAACAAAACCCGCCTGTTTACGACGGTACGCCGAACACAGCGCGTGAGTTGGTCATGGATGGTCTCAAGCGAGACCCATTCGAGGCCCAGCGCGATGTTGTGCAGGCAATCACCCGTTTACTGGTTGATGAAGCCGAAAAAGCGGCGGTTATTAATGCAGAGATGGGCACAGGTAAAACGATGATGGCGGTTGCTACCGCTGCTATCATGTATGAAGAGGGTTATCAGCGCTCTCTAGTGATTTCACCACCCCACCTGGTTTATAAGTGGCGGCGTGAAATTCTGGAGACCGTACCCAAGGCGCGTGTTTGGGTGCTCAATGGCCCGGATACGTTATGTAAACTCTTGCAGTTAAGAACCGCATTGGGATGCAAGGACTCAGATGGCCCCGAGTTTTTCATTCTTGGCAGAGTCCGTATGCGCATGGGTTCCCATTGGCAACCTGCTTTTGCTATTCGCAAAGCACATGTGCGTACTTATACCGAAGCGGGTAATGAAAGCTCTATGACGTTCGTACAAACCGAGGAATACGCAAGTTGCCCACGGTGCAGCACCATCGTCAAAGATGCTGAAGGTAATAAGCTGACAGCGATGTTGTTTAAACACGGTGCTGACCGACAACAGTGGTGCGAGGAGTGTAACGAACCATTGTGGACATTAGTTCGGCCAGGTCGTCGTCAAAAGAGTCGTCGTGAGCTGCTTATCGATGCCATGTGTCAATTGCCAACTATCGGCAAGAAAACAGCGGAGAAGCTGATTGGGTGTTTCGGAGAAGAGTTACTCTCTGGCATGCTTGGAGACAATCTTTATGAGTTCATCAACCTGATGGATGATGAAGGAGAGTTAGTCTTCACTGATCGGCAGGCGACGCGCATGGAGCGCTCTATTGCCTCACTGGAAATATCCTTTGGTCAAGGCGGTTATCAACCAACGGAGTTCATCAAACGCTATCTTCCTGATGGCTACTTCTCGTTACTCATCGTCGATGAGGGGCACGAGTATAAAAACGACAACTCTGCTCAGGGTCAAGCCATGGGTGTGTTGGCGAATAAAGTACGCAAGGTGTTACTGCTTACCGGCACACTCATGGGTGGCTATGCGGACGATCTCTTTTTTCTACTGTGGCGCATTATGCCACGGAGGATGATCGAGGACGGTTTCCGTTTTAATCCCAAGAGTGGCACGTTGGGTACGGCAGCAATGGCGTTTATGCGGAATCATGGAATCCTGAAAGATATCTATAAGGAGACCGACGCTAAAAACCACCGTACTGCTCGTGGTAAGAGTATTTCTGTACGTACTCAAAAAGCACCGGGCTTTGGCCCGTTGGGTGTTGCGCGTTATGTACTGCCGTTTACGGCTTTCTTGAAGCTCAAAGATATCGGTGACAATGTGTTGCCGCCCTACAATGAGCATTTCACAGAAGTTGCAATGGAGGCAGAACAGGCCGAACGATACTCAGCACTTGAGGCAACACTGACCGATGCGTTGAAAAGCGCGTTACGCAGTGGTGACACGAGCTTGTTAGGTGTTGTATTGAACTGCCTACTGGCGTGGCCGGATTGCTGCTTTCGTGAGGAAGTGGTGAAACACCCACGTACCAAACAACTGTTGGCATTTGTGCCCTCAGTCATAGGTGACGAACCTTCCCCGAAAGAGGAAGAGTTGATTCAACTATGTAAGGCAGAGAAAGCGCGTGGCCGTCGTGTGTTGGTTTACACCACCTACACCGGCACCCGGAACACCGCCACTCGACTGAAAAGTCTGCTGGAGGCCGAAGGGTTCAAGGCTGCGGTACTACGAGCGACTGTGGGTACATGTAAGCGGGAAGATTGGATTTGCGATCAGGTTGAGCGCGGGGTGGATGTGATTATCACTAACCCTGAACTCGTCAAGACTGGTCTGGATCTGTTGGACTTTCCGACGATTGTGTTCCTCCAATCGGGCTACAACGTATACACGCTTCAACAAGCCGCTCGACGTTCGTGGCGTATTGGTCAAAAAGAACCAGTAGATGTCTACTTCCTCGGCTACAGCGGATCGGCACAAATGGCGTGTCTATCGCTGATGGCTAAAAAGATTGCGGTTAGCCAGTCTACATCCGGTGATATGCCGGACACTGGGTTGGATGTACTCAATCAGGATGGGGACTCTATTGAAGTAGCTTTGGCTAAGCAATTAATTAACTGATAAGGAGTAAGTAGTTGACTACGCCGCCAAACTTTTTGTTTGGCGGTTTTTAAACTGAGATTACAACATAGCAACTTCTGGATTCGGCTGAAGCGGACATTGACAAATATATCTTGTTTTTAATTCATCGCTCCCTTTTAAACAATTTCCTCACCATAATAAGTGAAGTCTATTTTAGATGATTGATGATTTATTTTAGAGATTAACAAACCAGATAAGTTAGCTGGGAATCTCTCACTCAATTCCCCTAGTGGAGAATAATCTCTGGATAACAAAATATTTCTTCCATCTTTTCCAACATACAACCTTAAAAAGGTTTCGCGGCTAATATCGACGGCATCATTCCATATTGGAGTTCCCACGAACCCCTGCTTTTTCCATACTTTATTTGTAGGCCTTGAAATTTTATTTACAAAATCAAGCCATAACGATGCTGTCTCAACAGTGGGCCATCCCCCGTCCGAAAACAATGAATTCACTTGTTCTGAAGCAAGCCATTCTTTTAAGCCAGCACCATCAACAAATGTAGCTTCAGTACTTTCAACAGCGGTAATAGCTGCAATTCTTGATGAAAAACCAGACTGTATAAGAACCGCTGCTGAGATATTTAGCGTGCCAGATTCGAGAGACGGAACAGCAACGGACAATTCAAAATCATCTACTGAAAAATCGCCTATTCGGTCATCATTTGCTTGGGCCCTTACTTTAATGGCTTCCATCCCCCAAGGGAGGCGGTAAACAAACGCATCTTCGATAAAATCTAGTACCTGTGAAGATGAATTAGGTGCTATCTCATGTATTGTTTGCCCTTGAAGCCAACCTGTTAACAACTCCCTCCAATTTTCGGGAGTATTTTTGGGAACGAATGGTGCTATTTCAAACAAAATTTCAGCAAACCTGATATAAGCCTCGATTGCTTCGTCATTTTCTGCAGCTTGGATCGCCCCATTAAGCCTCACAAGTAACTCATTGGCCTCCTCGGCGATGACATCAAGTTGATGCCCTGACGATAATCCTACGCCAGCTAGATAGTAACCTTTTCTTTGTGTAGACGTTGAGTTCCGCCAGACATATTTTGATCGCTCTTCTAGAAGGGAATTACACAATAATTGGATATCTTCAGTCCTCCGATTCAACCGGCGTTCCCAAAGCGAAGATGCTAGAACTCGATCTAATGCATCAGACAGCTCCTCCAATGGAATATCGTTCTCACCTAAGAGATTTAGTAATGAAGTATCAAGAAAGGTAAGGTGTTTTTCCCAGCTCGCCTTAGCCTGTTGTTTCGGATCATCCTGTTCACCATTTACAACAGGAAACTCCCAGCCCCCAACATTATTAAGGACATAATTCATCAGCTCATCTAGTGGGACATGATCACCACCAAGTGATTTTCTAATACGTAACAACAGGGAAATAACAAGTCTCAAAAGTCCGCTTTCAAGAGAAAGGGCTTTTGCGTCATTTTTGAGTCTCTCCCAATCTTCTTGTCTCTTAGGTACTGCATCAAACATTGGATAGAGAATTAAGCCTTCTACATCAACAAAAGCTCTTCCAGCACGACCGATTACGTTTTTAAACTCAGACGCTTTAATTAGCTCACCATTCCTATGCAGTGAATGAAACAAAATTGTTGTTGCAGAAAGATTTAGCCCTTGCGCTAATGTTGGAGAAGAAACAGTAACGCGTAAAATACCAGATTGAAGAAGTTTTTCGACCTCTCGACGAAACGGAGTTGGCAATGACCCATGGTGTATCGCGATACCTAGCTTTAAGCATTTCAATATTGCATGGTCTTTTCCTAACCATTCTTCACCAGCGGAAAGTGCCAATTGAATTGCTGGGTCATTATCTTCAAGTAATGGCTCAATAAATCCTTGTCGGTGAGCCGTAATAATCCTATTTGCATATGGTTCTACTGATTTTTTTAAAGGGCAAAAAATCAGGACTGAATGCCCTTCACTAATTAATTTCCAAGTGGTTGATATTGCTAACTCATGCTGATCTTTTGGGAAGTCTTTCTTACGTTGAGGTGTTTGCGGCGGGGTTGCTGTTATGTACGTCGGAACAAAAGAGCGCTCTTCATCAATCTTTAATTCGAGCCAAGCTCGGTTAAAGTTTTGTTGCCATTGCAGCTCACCGAAGCGTAAACGAGTGGGACGCCAATCAGAGACAATAGCGGCTCCTTCTTCATCTCGACGAAGCCAAGAAACAAAATCATCGAATTCATCCCCATCAGGTAGAATAGCGGAAAGACAAACAATTCTTCTTAAGTGTGAGTCTGGGCGTTTCAATAATCTCTGTATTTGTGTTTCGTATCGAATTTCCCGTTCATTTAAGCCTATCATATGTCCCTCATCCAGAACGATAAGGCCAATATCATTGAGAATATCAGGGTCATTTCTGAGGGCAAAATCGATTTTTTCAGGGGTAGCTACCACTATGTGGCTTTCTTTCATCGCATCTTCTTCATATTTACTACTTCCGATACTTCCATACAGTGTTGAAATTTTGTATCCAAGCGGGGCAAAAGTTTTGTGTAAACTGACCTCAGTTTGCGCTGAAAGAGCTCTAAGTGGGGTCACAAAAATTACTCGTTTGTTTTCTGCTAAACATCGCAAAATAGCTAGTTCAGCAATCCGTGTTTTTCCTGCGCTAGTCGGCAATGAAGCAACCAGATTATCGCTGACATCAATAGATCGCTCAGCCGCTTCTAATTGCGAAGGCCACAACTCTATTTCAGATTTCCGCCGACGATAGAGGGAGGCAATAAATAACGATCTTAAATCATTCCATTTCGGCTCAACCTCTTCAGGTATTTTTGGCAAAGCCTTATGAAAACTCGTCTCCCAAAGGTCGCCTAATAACTGAATGGCTAATCTATGTGCCCACCATTGAGATACAAGGCTTAACTCACTTGATATTTTAAGGCCTTGATGTAATTTCTCTGAGGCATCATCAAAAAGTTCTTCCGCGCCAGTTTCCAAAGATAATAGAAATATACCTAGCGAGCTGAAAAAATTTCCGGTGAGAGATAAATCGATAGCTTCAATATGCGGCGATGATTCATTATTAACATCATCTTCAAAATCATCAAATTGTTCTTCAAGAAAAGATAGTATATTTTCGTCTGAGACTTTATCGGTAGCGCACCAATCCAACACTTCAGCATCCAAATCATCTAATGAACGTAGCATTAAAAAGGTGAGCGCGTTTTCTACAGGCGTTGTATTAGGTTCTTGCTGAAGAATTTTTAATAGCGAATAAGCACGTGCAGAAAATCTTCCCAAATGGAAAGAACAGGCTGCTACAGTGATGTGAAAATCATAATCTGGGTGGCTCTTATCACTATTGGCTATAGAAGCTTCAATAGCATTTCCAGCCTGCTCAAACCCACGACGGGCTAGACTTCTATCGCCGTCCTGATCATTTAATTTGAGTGCTAGTGAAAGAAGTCCATATCCAAATGATAATAAATTATAGCCAAGTGCTTGAGGGTAATGAGGATGCCCCTCAGGCAGCTCTCCATTTTTCATGATAATTGAACGACTTTGCCCTTTCGCGAGAAGATCATTGCGATAGCCTAGATCTAGAGCCTCCCTCAGAGAAGTTTCTAAGTCATCAACCCTCATTCATCATCACCGATTACAGCAAAAACATTTTGAATAATTAAGGTGTGAGAAGCAGAGTACACACCAACTGTATTTTGATAATAACTATCATCATATTCTGCTTGATCTACCTTTAAATAACCCTCTGGATCATTGGCACTATATGTGAATAACATATGCTCGATTTGTTCATCATCGACATCAGTTGTTGATTGGAATAATATTATTTGATCAGCCTTTTCTTCTTCTCCTATCTCATACAGTCGATCTGCAATAAACCCTAGAGAGTGTGGTGAGGGTCGACCCTCATGACTCTCCAAAGCCTCCCTTGCGGTATTTACGACCGCCTGCGATAAAGCTTGCCTGCTTTTTGCCTCAACTTTTAGAAAAGCTATGTCATCAACATTACCCTCAGGGAAGTAAACCCCGATGGCATCATCACCCCTCATAGACATGTTGCGATGATCTTTCCAGCACAAGCGCTTTATCGGAGTTTCGAAATCAGTTTCAGTGTTTATATATTCGGTAGCGATTATCTCACCAAGGTCACCTGACATTATACTTTTAGAAGTTGGCAGCTTTTCAGACAAATAGGCTGCTGCATGTGGTTTCCCCAAGCGAGCTAGGATAGTTGCGTACTGTGAAGCAAAATGATCAGGCACAATTGAAGCTAATTGCCTCACAGCCTCATCTTCATTCGTTATCTGTAATAAAGTAAGACCATAACCATTTTTATTATGTTCGACTAATTCAGTCCATTCTCCAAAATCAACGGTCATTAATAACACACCTTTTTCTTCACCCCTATCATCTCCTTATAATACTGATAGTAAATTTTTTAACGTCCGCTTTGGATCGTATACTTTCACATCATTTTTCGGCTACGAGTTGAACCGGTCACTGCATCACATTTTGTTTACCAGTCTTTCCTCTAGTTGCTTAACTGCACGTACAGCGTTGCTTCCTAAATATCGGTCATCTACCATGCTTCGCACGAGAGTGAGGTCTGTACTTTTACCGCAGAAACCAAGAATGCTTACAGCAAAGCTAAGTATTTCTTCTTGCTTTATCCACGGATGACTAGAGTATTGAGTGATGCCATCTAAAAGCGCGTGGCGGCTAATTTCCAACGCCTCATCGGGGAAGCTTTGGATTATCGACTCCTTGACGGATTCCTTACCTACAAGGCGTTTCAATCCTTCCTTGAGCGTCTCCTCGCATTCTTTGAGTGCACTCAATGAGACGCCAAGCTCATGTCGTAAGAGTATCTCCCAAGCTCGGTTGCAATGTGCCGCCCGTTTTTCAGTATCTAGGTCTTCACGGTTCAGCCAGTAATAAAGTTCGCCGCAGGCCAGCATTGCATTGCATTCATCGGGATGGTCATAACTCTCTAAATGTAGTGGATGTCGCAAGCGGCCAAGAACGATGTGTGAAATCACGAAGACACCCACTGCATCTTGCGGCATAGGGTTATTCTTGGGAGGGAGTTCGGTCCAGTGTTCTATGTACTTTCCTGTATTCCTATCTCCGAATTCTGCAAGATCCGTTATCATGCAGGGTACAAACATATAAAAGTCATCTTTGGCACGAACAGCTAATACCAGTAACTCTTTCCGTTTCATATCCGGCAAATCATGCAAGACTTCCCAATAGAGGTGATCGTATGGATGATCAAATTGCCGATTATAGAGGCTTCGCGCTAGCGACCAGTTCTCCGAATTCTCTGGATCACTTAGCGCCTCCTCAACTTCACACCTCACAGTTTCTTCGTAGTCTATTTCTTCTAGTGCTCCGAGACTCTTCAAAGCATCTATAACGGAAGTGGAAATCCAAATATTATTCGTCTCAATGGTGTTGATTGCGTCTACCAGTGCTCGCCGTTCCTCTTCGTTACAGTTCCAACAGCACTGTGCGGCATCCAAAATAGCGATGCGTAGATGATAAGGAGCGTACTTCCAGCGTTCCAAGATCAGGTTTGGCAAGTTCGTAGCTAAAGAGCCTATATCCAATATGTGTCTGCATATCTTCAGAAGCATAAAGACCTGACCATTAGACATTCCGCGTTTGGCAAGCTTAGCTTTAACCCACACACTGATTGCTACCGAGTCTCGTTGTCTATTGGAAGAGATTGAATTACCGATCCTGGCGATAGTCCTGCTGATTGCAATTGTCGAATTCTGATTGTCTAGTCCTGACGCAAATAGCCCGCTTCGAAGCGCTATCTTCTTTTGTCTAGCTTCTTCAATCAGGTGTTCGAAGGATTCTTGAAGGTTTTCGTCCATGACCCCCACAATCTCAAACGCCTGATCGAGATATTTTCCCTTGGCGAGCAGTACCGAAAGTGCCGTAATAAAGGCATTGTCTTGCTTACTCCAATCATAAAGTGACTGCGGTTCTGGGGAAACGTTCATCCACCCATTTTCATCGATTCTAAACGTCACGGACTTTGCTTCCTGCTTCATGTTTTTCAATAACATCTGATGATTATGATCAACCCATTCGCGGGCGTATACGCCGCATTCACCTGCGGCACAGGAGATAATTATTTCTACGTCTTCGAGACGTTGCAAAACTCTGTTAAGTAGATTGACATTGTCAATGGCCCCGAGAATCAGATTCTTATATGCGTGGTGTTTTGGGGCAGAAATTGCAGATGCAATTCTGTCGGCATCGTCCCCGCAGGTACGAATGACAGCTTCAGCAGAAAAAGCATTAAGGTATAACTCGTGACCAAAACTAATCCGATCACCTCTCTCGTGGAGAAAATGCGCCGTGATTAGTTGTCGCGTTATAGAAGAGGACCAGCCACGAGCCTCTAGAAGTCGGTCGAATTCTCTTACTGACATGCTGAAACTTATGTTTTCTACAAAATATCTGCCAACCTGAGCAAGTATCTTTATGGCATCTTGTGCTACATCACCTAAGAGTTTACGAATATAAGCATCAAAGAGCGCGTAACGACTAATACTAAGCGCGGTAGTTTTGCTAATTTGCCCAATAATATTCGCCTCCAATCCGCTTCTGGCAAGAGAAAGCAGTTCCCCAGTTTTTGTTGTCACACTCTCATCATCCGGCAAATTAGCAATCGCTAGCTTTAAGTTCATATCTGGCTCAGATACGTGAACCACCGTCAGGCCTAGCTGTGTTAATTCTGGGAAAGCCGTTTGTGAGGTGACAATTAGATTCACCTGATAGCGGAGTGCCATTGCATTTAGGCATCGGTACAGCCTCTGTCGTAGGGACGGAGGGCATTCATTAAAACCATCTAAAATAATGGCTATTGACGTACCATAGGTACTGCACGCCGACAGAAGACCTCCGATTGAGGAACAGCCTAGTAGCGCGATTTCCGCGCTTAGGACGGGGCCAAGTTCTTTTTGAAAATACTTTGCCTCAACGAAAATCGGAATAGTCCCAGATTCAAGGAGGCTTAAAGCGATATGCCTGCCTAGCATACTCTTGCCGCAACCCGATGGACCGACAATCAGTACGCTTTCCCCAGTTACTGATCTGCTAACCACATCATTAGAGGTCACCGTGTTATCGTCGATGTGGCAGGGAAAGGAAATCATGTCCTGAACTTGTGGGCCATAGAATTTTGAAAATGAGGCCCGATATCGGTCCAAAATTAATGCCGAATCTATCAGTTTGTCATCGAATGCAGCATTAAGATTATCTACTTTGATGAAATTATGTTTCTGAGCAAACTTACGCCATTGTGCCAAACTCCAAGTACTATCTTTTTTGTATCTATTGAAGCTCTTCAATAGTTCTATATTACCGATATGAACCTTAAAATCACTAGAGAGAATATTTGAGCCATTAGGGATAGGGGTAGCGAAGACCAAAGCTGCCTCAGGATAATTTACTTGTCCGGTGGAGAACTTTTGCATTGCATCCCTGAGAGCATTTTTGGCATTTAGCGTTTGCTGATAGTAGTTATTAGTAATTGTCCTCCATTCGCCTGTGGTAGCCCTAAACTCCCAGAAACCATTCTCGCTCCCCCTTAATGGACTACTGGTCTTTTTAGCCTCAACTACTAATACTTGATTTTCTGTAGCGACAATGAGATCAATTTGTCTGCAACTAAGGTTAACATTAGCTATCACTACCGAAGCAAGGTTATTCGTATTAAGCGTATTAACAACTTGTCGCAAGACAACACGTTCAGACTCGTACTCAATCTGCGAGCCTATGTAGAACTCAATGTTATCGCCGAATGCGTCTTGCATCCATACTCCATAATCTAAAAGTTTCGAGTTGATATCAGAAAATAATATCTACCAAGTCTGAATACAGCAACTGTATTTCAACGTCTGCTTTAGGCTGTTCCAGCCGTCACTAAAAATCCTTATATCTAACACCGACTGGCTTTTCATCCCTCCCCAAGCCTCCGCTTCCTCTCTTCCGTAAACTCCCACCACTTTTTAGGCGGGCCACCTTCCATATACCTCACCGCTGAGATAAAAACATCAAGGACACATGGGTCATGCTTCTTCTGTGTCACGTTACAAAGTTCTTCATAAAGCTGATACGGGTCTCTGCCAATCAAATCAGCAGGCTGTTTGATATTAAGCAGGAAAAAGTCTCTTTTCATCGCTTCCCCAATATTAGGGATATATGTTAGAGCTTTGAGCGATTCTCTGACCATCAACAGTCCCTTCCCATTCAGTAGAATTGCCAAACATTAGATAACTCTAATTACGCTCAGGCGTACGCTAACCGATCAAAAATCTCATTCACGAACCTTTATGATTAGTCTAATGGAAAAATGGTCTGAATACCCGCCCCTAGCGTCGATCTAGGGAGGAATTACACCCCTTTTGTACACGCAATGACGAAAATCATAGCCAAGAGCCACTTCGACGTTTCACTGCGTTGATTTAATAAGCCATAAAGTGAGTTGAAAAGTAGCCCCTAGCGGCCACATTGCCGGGTTTTTAACACCATCCGTTATCACTAACATTTGCAAAGCACCCCAAACACGGCAGAGCGACGCATATGAGTGAACAAGCAACATCGGAAATTATGCCTCGAATAAAGCGAGTGCTGAATTATTGGTTCAAGAACTTACATATCAAGATCGCCGTTCATACGTTCAGAAAATCGCACCGCCTTTTTGCTCGAAGTAACCTTTCCTCTTGTTTTGACGGGTTTTTAAGCCCGTCCAATCAATATTTCCAGGCAAAAATCATTCATGGAGGAAGGGGGACCTATGACACCTGATTTGAACTTTTCGAACATCAATCTTCAGTATCTTATTCTTGTCCGCGATCTAGCAAAACACGATCCGCAATTGGTCGGCACTCTATTAGGTGTTTCTGATGAAATGGGTGAGGCATTCACCCTCATCACTCCTTCCATGCTGGGGCAAATAGCTAACATTCAATCACCGCTACTAGTTCCACGCCATGAACCGTGGTGGTGGGCGCGTTTGCTAAAGGCGCTTGCAGATGGGCAGCAGAGTGAGATTGACGTTGTATTGGATCATTCCGGTTTTATTACCTCTTTAGTTGAAGGCGACGGGCAATGACGGCCGGTCAGACAGTCACTGCCTATCCACCAACCACGCCCACCTGCTGGAATGGTAAAAACTGTATCAACTGCACCATTGAACCCTGCCATCACTCAACCAAGATCCAGGAAGCCATTCGGTTGATTCAGATTGGGGCGCGTGGGCGACTGGCCGGTGAGCTGACAGAACTACCCAAAAAGCTAATCAAACGTTTGTATCTTCAGTTGCACCAACGCCCTTCTCGACAGGGCCGCACACCCTATACCGATGCCTGGTTTGCAGAGACGGAACAACGCATGTTGCACGCCAGCATCGTATGGCGAATCTATACCCGCATAGCGATGCTGGCAGAACGCAGCCAGGCAAGACAGTTACTGGATGTGTTTGATGCCTACCATTTCATCGTACCCCGGCCACTACTGGATATCACTCGGATCGTCACGGTAATACGGCTGGCCGTTGCCGGTGTCTGGCACCGGCGACAGTGCGGTATTTGCACAAAGCTCTTCCTCGCCCCTTCGGAGGAGGAAGTCGCAACCACTTGCCCAGGATGCAATCTCTACCACCGCCACCGTTGCCGCCATTGCGGTTCAGCTTTGAGAGCTAACCCCGTGGGCAGGCCCCATTCAGCATGCAACAACTGTTTGGGAACGGAGGGAGCGCCGTGATGCACATACCGATCAATAACAGGAGTTTTTCATGACCATCAAAATCACCGTCATGAGCACAAAAGGTGGTGTTGGCAAGACGACAAAAACCGCCAATCTCGGCGGCATTCTCGCCGATCTCGGCCAGCGCGTGTTGCTGGTCGATGCCGATGTGCAACCGACGCTTTCCAGCTATTTTCCTTTGGAGACCCAGGCGGAAAAAGGACTCTCCGCACTTATCACGACATCACAGCATGAAGGGGTCATTAGCCGTACCAACATCCCCAACCTGGATTTGGTTGTCTCCGATGATCCAGAAGGCGCACTCCAGAACTGGATACTGCATACGCCGGACGGCCGGGTTCGCCTGAAACACATTCTTGCTCGGTTTGATGAAGACTATGACTTTATCCTGATCGACACCCAAGGTGCTGTGGGGCCACTGCAAGATGCTGCTGTATTGGCAGCCGACATGCTGCTGTCGCCCATTCCGCCAGAGATTCTCTCCGCCCGTGAGTTCACTCGCGGGACACTCGGAATGTTAGAACGCCTGCAACCCATGACCTACCTGGGTGCCGCTGTTGGGCCACTCTATGGCCTCATCTATCGCATGGATCGCACCGTCGATGCCCAACGCATCGCAAGGGAGTTACGACGAGAATCGGCCCCCAGCCGTGGGCAGATCAGAATCCTCGATACGGTGATTCCCTCTACCGTGGCGTATCGGGAAGCGGCCACCTCACAGGTGCCGGTTCATCGCTGGGAGCGCCGCCGCTCAGGGCCATCCGCCAGCGCCCGCGAAACCATGTTGCAACTGGTACGCGAGCTTTTTCCGCACCTCAACGACGTGGAGCTGCCATGAACCGTCGTCCATCCGATGAGCAGTTGGGGCAGATGTTAAAAACGCCCCACTTCGGCAAGAGCAATGAGCTACCCAGCGCCAATCCGATTACACCAACCCCCATGGTGCTGACGCTTGACCAGATCAAACCCTACGACCGTAACCCTCGCCGGGAACGTAACCCCTGTTATGACGACATCAAAGAGTCGATCCGTGCCCAAGGGGGATTGAATAACCCGATCACCGTCACATGCCGCCCCGGTGAAACGATCTACATGGTCGAATCAGGCGGCAACACCCGCTTGCAGGTTCTGAACGAGTTATACAAAGAGCTGGGAGATGACACTTTCTACCAAATCCATGTCCTCTATCAGCCATGGAAATCTGAGACCCACGTCCTAACAGCCCACCTAATCGAAAATGAAAAACGCGGCGACATGCTCTTTATCGATAAGGCGCTGGCAATACGTGAACTCAAGGAGATGTTTGAAGAGACAGAACAACGTTCATTTTCATTACGCAAGCTCACTGAGAAGCTGAAAGAGACTGGATTTAAAGTTGACTCCAGCGTGCTCTCTCGTATGGATTACACGGTTGATATTTTGCTGCCGCTGATCCCGGAGGCACTACGAGCTGGCATGGGTAAACCACAAATCGAGCGTATCCGAAAAATAGAGAAGGCGTTTCAGCACTACTGGTCTCAACTATCGAATCAAGACACGACGGTTTTCGAGGAACTCTTCAGCGACTGTCTGGTAGAAAACAATCGCCCGGAGTGGGATAGCAACGCCCTGCGCAATACCTTAGAAGAACGCATCGCGGAGCTGTTACAGGTGCCAGTCAGAACTATGCGTCTTGATATCGATGCACTGCTTCACGGCAGAACCGTGGAGATCAACCCACCACCGATAGAAGAACCTGCTCAATCAGACTCAACTGAACCTGAAAAACCCGGCAGTGAATTTGAGCATCCAGGTGAACCAGTTTCCGAATCCAGCGAAACGCAAACAATCGTTGCAGCACCAACAACACAAGAGTCAGCCGACGACGACATAGCCCAGGACATCACCGTGGATACCTATCCCGTTGAAGAGTCACCTGATACTGATAGCAACGAATGGGACGAAGCGGAGCCGCTTAGTATTGCTCAAACTCGCCGTAGTGCTTATGAATCAGCCCGTGAACTAGCATCTCACTATCAGCTCGAACAGTGTGTTCTCCCCTCCTTCGACTGGGGCCTCGGTTTTCTTATTGATCTACCTGAGCAACCCCTAACACCTGAAAAGAACCAGCACCTGGATGCCAAACAACGTTGGGAGTTGATGCAGCGTCAATGGGTCTGGTGGATGCTTTTTATCTGCTCCGAGGAGACGGCAAGGCCAGAACGCATTCCGAATATTCCAGAGTCAATGACCGTTCGACGTTTATATCTTGAGAGCAATCAAAACGAGCTGATGAGACTACTTGGCCAACCGGCATGGATCTCGCTGGCCTGCCAGTTGCTTGCTGATCCACTCTTTCCCGACAACAATTTTTGCGCATTGATGGCCCTGATCCGTCACTGCCGATCACTACGACAACAGATCGAAGGTGATAACGACGACCCGCTCTGGCTGGAGAAGAACGACTATGCGTCAACATGACTCACAGCTTGCCTACCACGTCATGTTGTACGCCATTCAAGCCTTGAGCGAGGGTGACTTCGCCGCCATCGAAGATCTAGGATTTACCACGGATGAGGTTCAGCAACTTTCCCAGCTACCAGTCAAAGCACTCAAACATCTCTCTCACCTCAGCGGCCATTTTCTGATCGTTAAAACCGACCATCAGTGCTTCTCAAAGATGATGAATTACCTGCACCACGAGATCGAACGTGAAGCGCAGCAAGACGAACTCATTCGCCACGAAGCGCCGATCACCATGATGATCTCGCTATTTGGTATGTCGTCGGCCGAATACATCCAACGGCAGAAACTACTAGGCATTCCGCGCCACGGTGCCGGACGCCCCCCCCATCTTACCGATGAAGAACAGGAGAGTGTCTGGTACAGCTGGATAAAGACCAAAGAGAAGCCCTTGGTAGAGCGCTATCTTGCCGTGGCAAAAGATACCCAGCAGCCGTTGCGTGCGCTGTGGTCATTGATTCAATCGTGGGAAAACAGCGATGAGTCACGGAGCGAACGTTAGTGGAAGGTTCAGATATACCCTCATCGGTATCACCCCATGCGCAGGCGCTGTCGCTCTATATTCAGAATGCCATCGAACATCTAATGGGCAGCGCTTCGCAAAAGCAAAGCGGCAATGAAAAAGAACAGAGCGGCCTCATTTATCTCGGCAATTGGCAGGATGCCTATCCTCGACTGCTGGTAACCGACCCTATTCTGGAACCGGTAGACAAGCTGGTTTGGCAGATCATCCGCCTCCATATCAATGCACCGGGTGCGGTCACCTCCTTTCCAAGTTACGAGGTGATATCAACCTACGCCAATATCAAATCAAACCACACGATCTCCCGTGCGCTGGCGATCCTTCGTGCCACACGCTGGCTGTCACTCTGCGCACGGGTACGCGGTAAAAGTGGCCGTTACCTCGGCAATATCTACGTGTTACACGATGAGCCTGTCACCTTGGGTGATGCCATGTATCTGGACGGTGACTACATGGCGTTCTTACAGAACAGCACTCAACATAAGCATCCCAGAGTAAACAAAATAGTCGAGAGTGTGCTGGCGACTATCCAAGACCTCATTGATGGTGGCCAGGATGCCATGGGTGAGCGTATTCAAACCCGCACCTATGAACGTCGCATCGGCACCGTTCACCAAACGAAACGGGAAAACGAACCCGCACTACTGCTTGCCGAACGCACCAACTTCTTTGCCATCTCTGACCCACAGATCAAACAGCTTGCTAACCAAGATAGAGAAGACCAAAGCGGCACTCAAAAAATTCACATGACAGATAGTGAAACCGACCAAGTGCAAATATTGCACACGGTTGAAGAGCAGCAAACCAGCCATGTGCAAAAAATGCATACGGAGAAAAATGGCGAAAGTAGCCTTGTGCAAAAAATGCAAATGGATGAAAACAGTGAAAATGACCGTGTGCAATATTTGCACATGGATACTGAAACAGAAAAACCTGAGACGCAAAAACTGCACACGGCTGAACGTAGTAGTAGTTGTAGTAATAATATAAATACTACTACAACAGAAAGTAATACTCCGCGTGTGTGCGCGAGAGCCGATCAAGACCTTCACTTCCCTCCCGGCATATCCGCCAATGAACGCAACCTTGCCCTGATGTACCTCAACCCAATCGACGATGACCAGCAGCAAGAAGTTCTCGACGAATGGCATGGCCGTTTGCAAGCCGCAGACAGGCGCAATGATCCCATTGGAAACCCCATCGGTTATCTCGCCAGCCTCTGCCGTCGAATGAAAACGGGAGAGTTTCAAATCACCATTGGCTTGCGAATCCGTGACCAGCGAGAGCAAGCACTGCGACGAGCGGAAAAAGATAAGCAACGAGCCGAGCACGAGAAGCAGCGCCAGGCTGAAATGCTATCAGCGTTGAAAAACAAACCGGAGGGCGAGCTGAGCGGAATTGAAAGACGCATGCTGAAAATGCGCAAACGAAGCACGGAAAACAAAGGAAGTTCGGAGTGATGACGATGGGAGGCCACCAAGTGTTGCCAGTGGCAACACCTGAGAGCCGGGTTGGTGAACATGAGCACTGTTGCCAGTGGCAACACCTGAGAGCCGGGTTGGTGAACATGAGCGCTGTTGCCAGTGGCAACACCTGAGAACCGAGTTGGTGAGCATGAGCACTGTTGCCAGTGGCAACACTTGAGAACCGGGTTGGTGAGCATGAGCACTGTTGCCAGTGGCAACACTTGAGAACCGGGTTGGTGAGCATGAGCACTGTTG
>Ga0316204_10002449_pt1 | contig 41844 bp, 46 predicted proteins | sample 6monrhotite_MG_2_FD_205661 | JGI IMG/M metagenome (GOLD analysis project Ga0316204, IMG submission 205661) | Microbial mat bacterial communities from mineral coupon in-situ incubated in ocean water Damariscotta River, Maine, United States -... | ecosystem: Environmental > Aquatic > Marine >...
TGATAAATTACCTACGGGTAAAACAGGTCAAATTTTATCGCTGGCTGACAAGCTGGATAGTTTATTAGGTATCTTTGCGATTGGTCAAAAACCCACCGGTGAAAAAGATCCTTTTGCATTGCGTCGTGCGGCATTAGGTGCACTGCGTATTTTGATAGAGTGCAAATTAGATTTAGATTTACGTACATTATTAATGCACGCAGCTGATGGCTATGGCGATCAACTTGATGGTAAAGAAGCAATCGATGACGTTATTGGTTTTATGATCGATCGACTAAAAGTCTATTACACAAGTCAAAATATTAGCGTTGATGTTTATGATGCGGTTCAGGCATTAAATCCAACTCGCCCAATTGATTTTGATAGACGAATTCATGCAGTAAATGAATTTAGAAAACTGGATGAGGCAGAAAGTCTGGCAGCGGCCAATAAACGTATTGGAAATATCCTGCGAAAAGTAGAGGGCGAGATACCAGATCTAATTCGTATCGATTTGCTACAAGAGCCTGCTGAAAAACATTTGAATGAACAGCTACAAAAACTATCATCAGATGTAATGCCGCAGTTGGAAGTGGGTGAGTATGCGGATGCATTGAAGCTGCTGGCTGGACTGCGTGATCCAATTGATGCTTTTTTTGATCAAGTTATGGTGATGGCTGATGATGAGGCGTTAAAGCATAATCGTATTGCCTTGTTAAGTCAGTTGCATGGTTTGTTTATTAAAGCAGCAGACTTATCTCGTTTGCAGTCATAATCTATTGCCCTGCTGAAGTAGTTTGCTTTAGCGGGCTGTTTGTCTTTGGTGATAATTTGTGAGTGATACCCGATTGCCTTCAAAGTTAGAGTTATATCTAAGGTCATCTATTTTCTGGTTATTTCATATTATCAGTGTGGTGGCTGTGGTCGCTACATTGTTGTGTTTTTTTTGGGCATCTATCAAGGTGCGCTATGCCATAGCGTCAAGCTGGGCAAAAATGAATATGCATTTCCTAAAATGGTTTTGTAATTTAGATTACATAATTAAAGGCAAAGAAAATATTCCAGATGAACCTAGCCTGGTTTTATCGAATCATCAATCCACCTGGGAAACTCTGGCATTCCAGCATTTTTTACCCAATCAGCTTTGGGTGTTAAAAAAAGAATTGCTAAGAGTTCCTGTGTTTGGCTGGGGGCTGGCCATTATTAGCCCAATTGCAATTGACAGAAGTGCTGGTAAGAAAGCAGTTGATCAAATAGTTGAACAGGGTGAGCAAAAATTAAACCAGGGACGTTGGGTGATTGTTTTTCCTGAAGGGACGCGTATTTCCCCCGGTGTGGATAGTAAGTACAAGATGGGGGGGTTTATTTTTGCTACGCGTATTACACATCCAGTATTGCCGGTCGCGCATAATGCAGGTGAATTCTGGCCTAAGCATAGTTATATAAAATATCCGGGTACGATAACTGTTTCAATTGGTGAATCATTTAATGCAGCAGGTATGGAACCATCTGATGTTAAACAAAAAGTTGAAGGGTGGATCAAGCAGGAGCTAAAAGTTATTGGCGATTCCAGGCGTTGGAATAGATAGCTGTATATAAAGTTTTCACTTAATCGAGAATAAAATATGAATGCATCAGAACTTAATAAAGAATTTTCACTCGATGGTATTCTTGAAATCACTGAAGAACATAGTGGTTTTCCGTTTATTAAAATAAAAAATCAATATGCATCAGCCGTTATTTCATTGTATGGCGGACAAGTTCTTTCATATGATCAGGGTGAGGCAGAAGAATTATTGTTTTTAAGTGACAAAGCATTTTACGAAACTGGCAAGGCAATTAAAGGCGGCGTGCCAATTTGTTGGCCCTGGTTCGGTGCTGACCCAGAAGGCAAAGGTCGACCTGCACATGGGTTTGCACGAAATAGTTTGTGGCAGCTTGATTCAACTGAACAAATGGTGGATGGGTCAACTAAAGTAGTTATTAGTCTATTGCCAGTTGAGGATAGTAAGAAACTGTTTCCATACAAATTTAAATTGACTTTAACTGTTGTTGTTGGAAAAAAATTAGAGCTCGATCTTGCGACGGAGAACCTCGATGAGAAATCATTCGATATTACGCAGGCATTACATACTTATTTCGTAGTAAAAAATATTAATGAAGTGTCAGTGTCAGGTCTGGATGGTTGTGCATATCTAGATAAGGCAAAGAGCAATATGGGTGAAGAAAATAAAACTCAAAATGGAGATGTGTCTTTTTCTGGCGAGGTTGACAGGATTTATCTAGATGTTCCTAATGATTTGTATGTAAGACAAAAAGATACAGAGAAGCTAACTGCAATACAGTCTGTAAATAATAAAACGGCAGTAGTCTGGAATCCATGGAGAGAGTTGTGTGAGCAAAGTGCTGATCTGAACTCAGATGATTACACGCGATTTGTTTGCGTAGAAACAGCTAATGCTGCAGAGAATGTGATTAAAGTTAAGCCGGGTGACGCATTTTCTTTGCGCGTCATATATTCTGTCGATTAGAATAAGCTGTTCAGTTTGATTTAAAGGGATTTAATAATGGCTATTAATTTTGAATATAATAGTAAGCAAAATTTTTTACTGGTTAAAGTAGTTGGTGAGATAAAGGTTGAAGACTATTCGAACTTAATGAATATTGAGCTGCCTTCAAAGAATGTATCAATAGATACAAATGCTATTTGGGATTTATCTGAAATGGACTTTAGTGTTTTAGATATTGAGCTCGAAAGAGAAATAAATAAAGAAAGAGAGAAAATTGACGAAAAAAGACAAGGGACAAAAATAGCACTGGTTTCTGATTATGATTTAGGTGAACCTATTTTGAAATTGTTTTTAATTATCTCTCAGCACCTTAGTCAGGAAATAAGAGTGATGAAAACAATTAAGCAGGCTAGAGAGTGGCTGTCTGAAAAGTAAGTTTAAGTGCAATCTATAAAAAAGGCTCTATTAAGAGCCTTTTTTATAGATTGCTAAATATCAGTTAAGGTGTGACCAGTCCTAGTCGTAATGCTTCTAGCGTAGCCTGAGCTCTATTTGAAACATTTAATTTTCCATAAATACTTTTAAGGTGGCTGGCAACTGTATTTGAAGTGATGCCTAATACTTCAGCTGCTTCATTACGACTTAAGCCCTTTGCAATGGCGCCGAGAATTTCTTTTTCACGTTTAGATAATTCAGGATTATCTGATTCGGTAACCACATCGTGAAAATGGCCAATCATTTTTCGTGCAATAGAAGGAGAAATGGGTGGTTCGCCTTTAATGATGCCCTGTAAGCTGGTAATAAATTCATCACTTGTCTGTTCTTTTAATAAGTAGCCTTGTGCGCCTGCTTTTAAGGCAGGGAATAAATAATTGTCATCATCAAAAATTGTCGCTACAACGCAGTAAGTGTCTGGCGATGACTGTGTTAATTCGCTAATTATTTCAACGCCATTGCCGTCGGGTAAATTCAGGTCGATTAGCGCAAGATCAAATTTGTGATCTTTAATATGTTGTTTGGCCTGTGCAAGACTAGATGCCTCATAGGTTTCAACTTCGACAAAGGCCTGTTTAATAATGCCAGTTAGCCATTCGCGTGTTTCAGGGTGATCTTCTAGTACAAGTACGGTTTGCATCATTATGTGGTTGTGTTTTTTATAGGGAAATTAATCACCACACAACTTCCTTGGGTTTCATTCGATTCATTGTTATTAACAGCGTACCAGTTTGCAGTGCCATTAATTTCAAGGACTCGGGTTTTTATGTTATTAATGCCCTTGCCTGGAATACATTGATCTATATCGAAGCCTGAGCCATTGTCGCAGCATGTCGCTTTGAGGTGTTGCTGTTCTAGTTCAATATTAATTTCCACGTACTGAGCATTAGCATGCCGAATAATGTTTGTAATTGCTTCATGCAGCATACGGTTCAGGTTAATGTGCTGTCTAGGCGTAAAAGTTAAGCCGCTGAGCTGTTCGCTTTGTTGCCAGAAGAGCTGTATGCCAATAGGGTTGAGCCTGTCCTGTAATTCAGATCTAACGTCTGTTATTGCATCTAGTATCGTTACAGATGACTTATTGTCAAGCGTATAGATTGAATTTCTTAGAGACTTTAATATGCTGCGAGACAGATCAATCGTTTGCTGGTCTTTAACTGCGTGAATCAGGGTTAGCATGCGTGCTGCTACATCGTCATGTAAGTCACGAGCAATACGTTTGCGCTCTTCTGCGGCGCCTTGTTCTACCGCATCTTCAACGCTAATAAATTGCTTTGCCAGACGTAGCAATGAAGCAACAAGGTCAATATCATTATCAGAAAGAAGCGATGTGTTGTTTCTGGTCTTTAGATGGTAGCCGTTGTGCGTTTTTATTGATGGGATAGCAAGGGTATTATATTGTTCGTTGAGTTGACATTTTTCTATAGGGTATTCGGCAGAGACAAGATCGTAAGCTGGAAATAAATCTGTTAATACGGATTTCCATCGACTCTCTATAGGTAATTCGCTATTGGAAAATGAGTCAATTAAAAAAGGTAGGTTTTTTTCCAGGCTTTTATGCATGGTAATTAGACTTTATATTCTGCCCATTGCAGAAAAACTTTTTATAAAAGGTGATGACATCGTAGGGTTTTTTATCATCGATTTATAATCGCCTTCAATAAATTTCAATTTCCCTGTTGTGTATGCAAGTCCCAAGCCGGTTGAACCAACTTCTCGCTGGATCCATTCTTTCCAGTGTGTTTCTTTGGCGCGCAAGTCCCAGTTCAATTGTTGGCCATTATAGTCGCCTGCTTTAGTGACATAGCCATTTTCAATTACGATGCATGCGCGAGGTCTGTCTTCATCAGGAAAGCCATAGCCAATAGTAGAAGAAAAGTCGACGTTTTTTAGGTGCTTGGCTAAATAAGGATCTTTGTTCCATTCGTCCTTATATTTGTTCATCCATGCATTATCAAATAGTTTTAACATTTATGTTTATCCAAATAGCATATTTGCTGGGGGAATTTTGATCTGTAACATTTCCAGTCTATCTACGTAGACTTTTAGAATGAGTGCTATTTTAACTCCATAGTCATAGCATGTATATTATTTTGTTTGAGTGTACTTAATGTTTCTCGCAGATGGTTTGGGTTGCTAAAGGGGCCTATTCGCACGCGGTGCCAGCTATCATTATTTATAGAGACACTTTGGATAGAAGATTGAACACCAAGTAATCCAAGTGTTGCTTTTAGTCGTTCTGCATCGGCGTTGCTTTTAAAAGAACCTGCTTGTAAAAGGTATTTTTTTGTCGATGAATTATTTGATAAGGAATTATTTTTACTTTCAATGGATTCGGTTTTATTTGTCTCTTTTATTTCTGGCTCAGGTACAAATACTTCTAATTCTGAAAGGATGGTATAAAACTCAAAGCGAGGCTTTTCATTCGATGTTGTATTATCAGCCGAATTTTTTGTCTCTACTTCATTTTGTGCAGCAATATTTTTTTTCTGTTCACGTACTTTCTGTAATTCCTGCTTAACAGATTCAGCAAAACTAACGTCTTCTGCGGGCTGTTTGCTGAGGAATAGTAAGAAAGCAATAAATAAGCCAATAAATAAGCCGGCAAACATCCATACATAGCCAGGTACAGGTTTTTTTGTCGTCACTTTTCGACCCTTTAAGTCGCGAGAATTTGTAGACATAAATATCGCCTACATCGATTCTGGTGCGCTTACGCCCAGTAGCTTAAGGCCATTGTGTAAAACATGACGTGTTGCAGTAATTAAGTTTAAGCGTGCATTACGTGTTTTTTCATCGTCAACAATAAACTGGTGGGCATTGTAATAAGTATGTAGCTCGTTAGCCAGATCACGAAGATAATGTGCTACCTGATGAGGTTCTTCATTTAACGCTGCTTTTTCAACAATTTCAGGGTACTTTGCTAGAGACTTTATTAAATCGGTTTCATGAGTTTCAGTTAATAAAGGTAAATTCTCTGCGCCCGATTGTGCATCATGCGTTATTTGTTTTTCGTCCAGCTGACGGAAAACGCTGCAAATACGCGCATGGGCATATTGTATGTAATATACAGGGTTGTCATTGCTTTGTGATTTAGCTAACTCTAAATCAAAGTCCATGTGCTGTTCGCATTTACGTAGCACGTAAAAGAATCGGGCCGCATCTGTTCCAATTTCTTCGCACAACTCACGTAAAGTTACAAAAGAGCCTGAACGAGTAGACATGGGTACTTTTTCATCGCCACGATAAAGAATGGCAAACTGAACTAACAATACATCCAGTTTGTCGACATCATCGCCGAGCGCTTGAAGTGCTGCTTTAACCCGAGGAATATATCCGTGGTGATCGGCACCCCAAATATCTATAACGCGATCAAAGCCACGCTCCATTTTATCCATGTGGTAGGCAATGTCAGAAGCAAAGTAAGTGCTTTGTCCATTGTCGCGTACAACGACGCGATCTTTTTCGTCACCAAATGCAGTTGATTTAAACCACAGTGCGCCATTCTTTTCGTAAACGAAATCGGCTTTTTGTAAACGCTCGACCGCTTTTTTTATTAAGTTTTTATTGGCTAAGCTGCGTTCAGAAAACCACTCTTCATACTCTACGCCAAAATCTTTTAGGTCTTCTTTAATGCCTTCTAGAATGGTATTTAAGCCCAGGTCGAAAACCTGCAGATATGAATCATCGCCCAATAAGTTTTTAGCACGATCAATTAAATCATCAATGTGTTGTTCCTTATCGCCACCAGCTGGTTCGTCAGCAGAAATGTCTTCAAAAACAGCAGCGGCTGGATGCATTAAGTTTTTATCGTGCTGTGCAAAAAGTTGCTCGGCAATTTCTTTTACGTAATCACCCTGATAGCCATTGCTAGGAAAAGTGATTTCGATGCCGCAATGTTCAAGGTAACGTAACCACAGGCTAGTCGCCAAAATATCCATCTGACGCCCGGCATCATTCACATAGTATTCACGGTGCACTGAAAATCCGACAGCAGAAAGCAGAGAAGCAACAGTTGCGCCGTAGGCCGCGCCACGACCATGGCCTACATGTAGTGGCCCAGTTGGATTGGCTGAAACAAATTCAACTTGTACTTTACGGCCAGCGCCAATATTGCTTAGTCCGTAAGTCTCAGCCTGGCTGTTAACGGTGTTGACGATGGCTAGTGTGTTGCTTTGTGAAACAAAAAAATTAATAAAGCCTGGCCCGGCTATTTCTACCTTGTCTAATTGTTCGTGTTTGGGTAGCGCATCTATTAATAATTGCGCAATTTCGCGAGGATTTTTACCGGCGGGTTTTGCCAACATCATTGCCAGATTACAGGCAAAGTCACCGTGTGAACGGTCTTTAGTGCGTGAAAGTTGTATATTTGGAGCAAAATCTGTAGGTATAACACCGTTGTTTTTCAGGCTGGTGGTTGCCTGTGTAAGCAAGGTTTGGATTTCGTGTTTCAAAGTGTTGGCCAGTAATAAATCAGATGGCGAATTTTACATGTAGAAAGGAGGGGTTACTAGTCGGCTGGATGTATGACCGGTAATAATTTAACGGATTTCGGCTAATACCTGATCAGCCATGGACACAGCTTGCCCCAGATAGCCCCGCCCAAACAGATTGAGATGGTTGATAATGTGATAAAGATTATAAAATGTACGGCGGATCTGATGCCCTGTCTGGAGTGGCCAGACTTCATTGTAGGCTGCATAAAAGTCGGCTTCAAAACCACCAAAGAGATGTGTCATAGCAATATCGGTTTCACGATCGCCGTAATAAAAGGCGGGGTCAAATATGACTGGCGTGCCATCAGCAAGGGCAGAAGCATTTCCTCCCCATAAATCTCCGTGTAGCATCGAAGCCTGTGGCTGGTAGGCTTCGAACAGGCTATCAAAGCAGTCGATGAGCTGTTCTACGGCATCTAATTGGTAACCATTGTGAAGTGCAAGCTTGAACTGTGGAATTAGACGCTGCTCGCGCCAGAATCGCACCCAGTCATTTGTTGGCTGATTACTTTGTGGCGTTGAGCCAATGGTGTTGTTTTTATACCAGCCGAATTCTGAGTGTCGAACTTGATGCATGGCGGCCAGTTGTTGGCCCTGCAAAGTGGGATTTACGCGCCCTGCTAATTCAAGATATTCCAGCACAAGGTAGGCCTGATCATCAATGCTGCCATAACAGATAGGCTGCGGTACTTTTATGGTATTGCTACTAGCCAGTTCCGTTAAAGAGCTCGCCTCAACTTCAAATATGTCTCCAAATTGCGAACTATTTTGTTTTACAAAGTAACTTGTTTTGCCGTCGTTAATTTTACAGGCCTGATTAATGCAACCACTTGTAATAGCGCTTTTTGACTGGAGTGTGAACGGTTTATTAGTGTGCCGACTAATTTCTTTAGATAAAAGTGGCCAAAAACTCATGCGGGTTACTCATTTTCAATTAGGTGGTAGCATTCCGTACCTTATATGTAATGATGAATAGATGTAAATATGGCTAGAGCAGATAATGCGCCTTCATACGATGAAATTCGCCAGGTTGTGCAGGCTTTTTATAAAAAAGTATTGAATCACCCGGAACTGGGGCATTTTTTTTCTCATATAAATGACTTTGCTGAGCACGAACAGCGCATTGTTGATTTTTGGTGGATGAGTATGGGAGGGAAACTCGACGAACCACCAAAGATAGACATGATTGGTAAGCACTTTCCATTGGGAATAAAAGAAACAGATTTACAGCAATGGTTGGCTTTATTTAGTGAAACACTAGGTGAACATCTGGATGGCCCGAAAGGATTGTTATGGATGGATAAGGTGTTGCTAATTGCGGCCAGACTTAAGCAGATAGTGATTGATAATCAGGCGATGGGTGTGCAAATTAGTGAGCCGCAGAAAAAATAGTTGGTGTATCTCTAGCCCGTTATTAAGATGATGATCTAGTGCTTTGTGGTGTGTTATACACAGTGTGAAAATGGTGCGTACCAAAACTGATCAAAAAATAACCAGTTGTCCTTTTGTGTCCATAAGTATCTGTTTATAAAAGATTTAAGCTGTGGTTAAAATTTAACCGTTAGGTGTAAAAGTGCTTGTAAATGCTTGATTTGATGAGTTTTAAAATGGTTTTCAACAGACTTATCCACAGGGTTTGTGGGTAAGTCATTAAGTTGTTATTATTCAATAAGTTATGCGATGTTGTGTGAGAGGTTACATGAGCTTATTGGGTTAAGTTGTGTTGATAAAGTGCTATTTAGTGCTTGCAATAAGGTCGCCTTCATGAGTAATAGTGTCTACTTATACACATGAAGGAAAAAGCCAAAGTTCAGGTTCAAAAAAACACTGTATTTATAGTGTTAAATTTTCAAATAGCGAATAACCTACTGATAAATAAAGATAAATAATATGATCAAAAAACAACCACTTTAATAGGAATCACGCTGGAATCGCGTTTTATATGATGAATATCGTCGTTATGCACAGAGTTATCCACAGCTTCTGTGGAAAAGATTATAGCTATTGGTTTGCTGCACTTTTTTGTGTTTTATGCAAGGTTCCTATAAAAGTAATTTCACTGGCAAAATAAGGCTCCGCTACTGTGCAGCCAAAGTGTAGAAACATCCTAATATGATAAGCCCCTTAATCGCTAAAATTGCTGTTCCCGTACCCTTGTATGGCTTGTTTGATTATCTTGTGCCATCTGAAATTAGCAATAACATACAAAAAGGCTGTCGGGTCAAAGTTCCTTTTGGGCGTAAGCAAATAGTCGGTATGGTGATATCGCTAGGTAGTGAATCTGAGTTCCCTGTTGCCAGGCTGAAAGAAATTACAGAAAACCTGGATGATTCACAGCAAAAAGGACCAGCACTTACCGAAGATGTATTGGCTTTGCTGGAATGGGCGGCTATTTACTACCAGCACCCATTAGGTGAGGTGATTTTTAGTGCCTTACCTAAGTACATGCGCCAGGGTGAGTTGGCTGAGCTTAAGGCGGAGAAGATGTGGCGCCTCAGTAAGAGTGGCGAACAAATGGATGCAGGTACGCTTAAGCGCTCTGCCAAACAATCAGCCCTATTGGCATATATGCAGCAATCAGCACTACTTGAGCACTCGGCGGCGCAATTAAATGAAGATTGGGAAAACTGGCGTGCAGCTATAAAGGCGCTAGTGAGTAAACAGCTGGTAGTTATGGAAGAAAAGGCAGTGAGCGCACTAGTTAGCGCAAAGCATTCTGCCGAGGATATCCAGCTTAATCCTGAGCAGGCCGCTGCGACAAAAGCAGTTGTCAGTAGTTTGGGTGAATACAGGACATTCTTGCTGCAGGGCATAACTGGCAGCGGGAAAACCGAAGTTTATTTATCGATTATTGAAAATGCTCTGGCGCAAAACAGGCAGGTGTTAGTGCTAGTTCCAGAGATAAGTTTAACGCCACAGTTAACGCAACGATTTGCTGCACGCCTGGATGTTGAAATTGCCAGTCTGCATTCGGGTTTAAATGATACGCAACGCCACAGTGCATGGGTTAAGGCAAGCCAGGGAATTGCACGAGTTGTAATCGGCACCCGTTCCGCATTGTTTACGCCAATGCCAGAGCTCGGTTTAATAATTATCGATGAAGAACACGATGCATCTTTTAAACAACAGGAAGGTTTTAGATACCACGCACGAGATCTGGCGCTGGTGCGAGCGAAAAATAAAAACATTCCGGTCCTGCTAGGTTCGGCGACACCGTCATTTGAAAGTCTGGAAAATGTATCACGCGGGCAATATGAATTATTAAAATTAACACAGCGTGGAGCACGAAATGCAAAGCCACCAAAAGTTAGTTTGTTAGATGTATGTAAACGCCCGATGGAGGATGGCATATCGGATCGTTTGCTCGATAAAGTAGAAGAGCATATTAATAAGCAGGGACAGGTTTTATTGTTTTTAAATCGCAGAGGTTATGCTCCCTTATTAATGTGTCATGAATGTGGCTGGACAACAGCATGTCAGCGTTGCGATGCAAACATGACATTGCATCATCACAACCAAATGTTGCGTTGTCACCATTGTGGTTATGAAAAGGCTGCGCCTAAAGTTTGTCCCGAGTGTCAGCATGAAAGTTTATACATTCCCGGCGCAGGAACAGAACGAATTGAAAATGCGTTAACAGAAAAATTTCCTGATGTTGTTATCAGTCGAATAGATCGTGACACTACGAGGCGTAAAGGTGAGTTAGATAAAAAATTAAAAGAGGCGCGAGAAGGAGAAGCGCAAATTTTAATTGGCACGCAAATGTTAGCTAAAGGGCATGACTTTCCAAATTTAACACTGGTTGGAATCCTGGATGTAGATCAGGGCTTGTTTAGTGCGGATTTCCGCGGTACTGAGCATATGGCGCAATTAGTTATTCAGGTGTCAGGAAGGGCTGGGCGCGGAGAAAAACGTGGTGAAGTTATTTTACAAACGCATCATCCAGAGCATCCCTTATTGCATACTTTACTGGAAACAGGATATGCGGGCTTCGCACAGCATGCACTGAAAGAAAGGCGTGAAGCATTTTTTCCGCCATTCAGTTTTATGGCTATTCTACGTTGTGAATCGGCACATAAAGATCAAGGTAAAGATTTTTTGAAAGAGTGCAGGCAGACATTTAATTATAAAGATGTCGATGTGTTTGGGCCATTGCCCGCTCCAATGGAAAGAAGAGCGGGGCGTTATCGCTGGCAGTTAATTATTATGGCAAAGGAGCGTAAATTATTGCATGGCGCATTGCGTGACTGGATGCCGAGAGTGATTAAATTAAAGTCGGCATCGAAAGTCAGGTGGTCGATAGATGTTGATCCGCAGGATATGTTTTGAGTAATTGAAAGTTTGAATTTTTACTGGATTGAATCTCAATTAAACGTGATGTGAATAATTGTCTAAAGCAGCAAGACTTTGCTGTTAATTACATTGTGTTTGAATGCTGAAAAAAAGATTAATCGAATTGATTATTTCAATAAAATAATAATACGAAGTTGTTCAACAGTTCTCTTCATTTGCAGCAGCGACTTCAATGGTAATTAAACTGTCTTTGGGTATAAATAGCGCAAGTGTCTGATTTAAAACGTCGGAATTTAATTCGTTTTGTGTAAGGGTTACGTGAAAAAAACTGGAACTTATACCGGTCGAAAAAACCAGTGTCATAACAGACGTAGCAAGCGTACGAAATACCATTTGTTGTTTACCTTTACACATTAAGCAAATTTATTTATTTTGCTGTGATAAAAGCAAGCTTCAGGCCTATTATGTTTTTGTTTATAAAAACAGCTGGTTACAAAATTCTCTCCTTCGAATGAGTGAGAGGAAAAATGTCAGATTAACCGACAACTTGGCGCATAACTGTCGGTATTTTTTGTGAGGGTGAGTTTTTACTTATCTGCTGCTATATAACCTAGCTTAATTACAAGTAGTGTTAGCGGTAATGCGTGCCAAAATAGATCAAAAATATCAATGGGTTTAGTCAGAGTGCCATCAACTAGCATGTTTAGTTTTTCCCAAAGGTGGGGTTCCGGTACAAATGGCGCAAAGGTCATGAGTAAGGCAATAGCCGCTAGTATTCCCAGTGGGATTTTATCGAGAAGTGATTTCATAGTCAGGTTAATCTTTTGTGTATGCTAAATTAGCGAATGATTATATACCAAGCGGTTTCCTTATATAGACAGTTATTATATGGCTAAGCCTGAATAAGCTATTTTCGGCTAAACGGTCATGACAGCTATAAATGGACGACTACACTTCTGTTCAGCATCAAATCACCCCAAAAACTTTTTATGGTTCAGAAAATTCACATATACATAAATTTCTAATATGTTAATATGCTGCGCCAATTTTTGATGACCGGTGAAGGTTATAACCCTATTGTTAGGGTGACTTTTCTGGTCTTAATAGATTAAAAATAGGTCTTTCAGTAGTGGAGGGCCTACTAAGACATATGGAGTCACTATGACAACAGGTATGAAGTTAAAGCAGTTTTTGCTACATGAAAAACGCGCAGGTGTTGATCTGCCTTACGATTTAATCGAGCTGATCCACGAAGTAAGTATCACATGTAAAGAAATTGCAGCGACAGTAAGCCGCGGCGAATTATCTGGTGTGTTAGGTGTGGCTGGTTCTGAGAATGTTCAGGGCGAAACACAGAAAGAGCTGGATATTATCACTAACGACATCATGGCAGACCACCTGGCACTAAGTGGCCTGGTTGCTGGTATGGGTTCAGAAGAAGTTGATGACCCAATTGATGTGCCTGCTAAAGAGCGTGGTGAGTACTTGCTAATGTTTGATCCATTAGATGGTTCTTCAAACATCGACGTTAATATCTCTGTTGGTACTATTTTTTCTGTATTGGCAGCGCCAATGGGCTGTAAAGCAGCACCTAAGTTAGATGATTACTTACAGAGCGGCGATCAGCAAAAAGCAGCTGGCTTTGTTGTATATGGTCCATCTACAGTATTTGTACTAACGACTGGCCAAGGCGTAAACATGTTTACACTTGATAACAGCATCGGTGAGTTTGTATTAACAACTGAAGGTGTTTCTATTCCTGAAGATACAACGGAATACGCAATCAACATGGCTAACCGTCGTTTCTGGGATGAGTCAATGGTTAAGTACATTGAAGATTGTCAGTTAGGTGAAGACGGTCCATTAGGCAAGCGTTACAACATGCGTTGGGTTGCTTCTATGGTTGCTGAGGTTTACCGTATTTTGATTCGTGGTGGTATCTTCATGTACCCATACGATAACCGTGATCCTTCTAAGGCTGGTAAGTTACGTCTTATGTACGAAGCTAATCCAATGGGTTTCATCGTAGAACAGGCTGGCGGCATGGCGTCTACGGGTAAAGGCCGTATCATGGAAGTTGATGCTACGGGTCTTCACCAGCGTGTACCTGTTGTATTGGGTTCTGCGAACGAAGTTAAGAAAGTTGAAGAGTACGCAGCAAAGGGTTAATCCTTTTTTGTAGTTCGGATACTAAAAAGCCAGGCGTATTCTTTATAGAATTGAGTCTGGCTTTTTTTTGCCTGTGTTTTATGCAAGGAATAAAACACAGGCAACGAGCTATTTTAAAAACTTGTTTTTGAATTCATCTGCCATTGCCATCGCTTGTACCTGATCTATGGGCTTGAGGTTCCTAAAGGTGAATTTGGCGCTTTTCTCCGCGTTGCTCAGGTTTTGCTCTGCCGCCAGATGAAACCAGACAAAAGCCAGTACAGGGTTTTTGTCTGTACCCAGTCCATTGTAATAAAGTCTGCCTAAATTGGCCTGTGCATCTGCTGCGCCCTGGCGCGCCGCAGCATCGTACCAGCGGAAGGCTTCGGGTAAGTTTTTTGGTACGCCCATGCCATGCTCGTGCATATAGCCCAGATTGTATTGAGCGGAGGTGTTATTGAGTGCGGCCGCTTTGTAATACCAGCGTAGAGCGATGTCATCGTCTTTATTAACGACCTTTCCATGTGCGTAAAATTGCGCCATATAATAACAGGCGGCTCCGTGCTTGTTGTTTGCGGCTTTTCTTATCCAGCGCTCAGCAAGCCTTAGGTCTTGTTTAGTTTCAGTGCCGAGGGTATAGAGTTTACCCAGTCTGAATTGTGCGTCGGAATCGTCCTGATCGGCGGCTTTACTTAGCCATTTAATGGCTTTATCTATGTCTTTTTCTACGCCGCGACCCTCGTTATACATGACCCCAAGGTTGTACTGAATTTCCTTGTCACCTGCTTCTGCTATGGGTATCCAGTACTGAAGAGCGGCATCATATTCGCCTTTTTTGAATGCCTGCAGGCCATCCTCGCGGGCACCGGCCTGAGCAAATTGTGTGCTGCATAGGCTTAAGTAACACAATAGGAATAATAGTGTGCGCATAGTGTTGTGTTTCAGCATATGTTATTTGGAGGCTTGCGCATAAAGTTGTATCCGATGTAAAAATTCATCTTGTTGTTCAGGGCTCTGTAATCCTTGTTCATCTGTTATCGGCAAATCTGGGTAATGCTGCAGTATGGCGTGAGCAAATACACCCTGATTTGTACCAATGATCTGTCCATTAGCATTAAATACGGGAATATTTTTTATGCCGCAGCTGGGCGACTTACTTTTAAATATATAAGCTTGAATAGAGTTTAGCTGAGCTGGGCGTTGTTGGCAGTATTGCTGCATGGGCTTTGTGATGTCGATTGAGGCATCGTCTCGACCAGTGATTTTTATATTATTCAGTTCGCCGCTTAATTGAACCGGTGGGCGAGGCACACTGAGACCAATTTCTACCTCAGGGCAGACGGCGGTGACTTGAAAGTTAGTGTTAATGAAGTTAAGTAGATCGGCGAAGAATTTAATTTCCCCATCATAGCGAACTCGGTCACCAAGCAGGCATTGGCTTACCGCAATGAGCGGTTTGTCCGAATTTGCTATATGTGTTGACCTGCCTATTTACTTGAGCCCATTTTGATTGCGCGTTCCCGGGTTTTTTGGGCTTCAACGGCTTGCAGGCCGGCATCCCAGTTGGGCATGGTTTCTGGCCAGCCAAAACTGTGCTGCACGACCAGTTCACTAAGCGCATTAATATGGCTATCATCATCGTTTAGGCAGGGGATATAATCAAAATCTTCACCGCCGCGACTGAGGAATATTTCGCGGTTCTCGATATTAATTTCTTCCAGTGTTTCCAGGCAATCTGCGGAGAAACCGGGGCAAACCACATCTACTGATTTGACACCCTTGTGAGCAAGCTGCTTCAATGTAACGTCCGTATAGGGTTGTAACCATTCTTCACGGCCTACACGAGACTGAAATGTCACCTTCCATTTTATGTCTTTAAGAAGTAGCTTTTCGGCAACTAGACGTGCTGTTTTTAAGCTCTGGCAGTAGTAGGGGTCGCCATTATTTATATAGCGCTTAGGAATGCCATGGAATGAGAAAATCAACATGTCGGGTTTTCGTTCTCTGGTATTCCAGTGCTTTAAAATGCTTTTGGCTAAAGCGTCTATGTAGGCAGGCTGGTCATGATAGCTGTTTATAAAGCGCATATCAGGTAACCAGCGCCAACCTTGAAGTTCGTCAGTCACGGCATCAAACACAGAGGCTGTGGTGGTGGCTGAGTACTGAGGATACATCGGCAAGATTAAAAAACGCTTGGCTCCCGCATCTCGTAAGCCTCGTAGTGCATCTTTTATAGAGGGGTTGCCGTAGCGCATTGCGACATCGACCAAAACATTGCCGCGAATTTTATCGTGCAGCTTTTTCTCCAGTGCCTGAGCCTGTTGCCTGGAGGTGGTGATGAGGGGTGAGCCATCTTCTGTCCATACTTGTCGATACATGGCGGCAGTTTTACGCGGACGAAAGCGTAAAATAACGCCATGTAGTATGAGCCACCAAAGAGGGCGTGACATTTCTACAACGCGTGGGTCCCAAAGAAACTCCCCTAGAAATTTACGTACAGATTTGACGCTTGGGTCATCTGGAGAGCCCAGGTTAACTAATAAAACACCAATACGTTCTTTTGATCCGTGGGTGTAGTTCGTATGATTAAGGTAAGATGTCATTCATTTAAAGCTTATAAAGTTAAAAAATTGTATGCATTTGGGCCAAAAAGCACACTTTTGGCATTCATGCGACTCACTTCTAACTGTATAATAGCCCTCTAATTTTCGACCATACAAGGTTTTTCTATAATGACTTTTATAGTTTGCCTATTATGAGTGGAATAATCGGTGTTAAATTCCCAATGAGTATTAGAAATATTCCTGATATTTACATGGATAAAGTAATTATTCATGGGAATAAAATACACAGGCTTTAAACAATTTATATGTATTTTAGTAACATACTGGAATACCCAATTTTAAGAACACGGCTAAGTGAAATTAAGCTTAGCGCAGTCTGCATCAAGCAGGAGTAGATAATGCCAATACGTCTGGCAGTACCAAACGAAATTGTACCAGGAGAGCGCCGCATCGCACTCGACCCTGTCGTTGCAAAGAAAATGATTGAGATGGGTGTAGATGTGCGCATGCAAAAAGGTGCTGCAGCTTCTGCATTATTTTCAGATGATAAATTTGAAGGTGTGACTCTGATCGATTCTGCAGAAGAATTATATAAAGATGCAGATATGATATTTAAGGTTCAGCCACCGACACTGGATGAGCTGAACATGATGCCGGATGGTTGTGTGATTGCTAGCTTTATGGCGCCGCATTTAAATCAGGACCTAACTCAACGAATGTGTGAGAAAAAGATAACCAGTCTTGCTATGGAATTGGTGCCTCGTATTACGCGCGCGCAGTCGATGGACGCCCTGTCTTCACAGGCATCAATCTCTGGTTATAAAGGCGTATTGATGGGGGCTGATCGCGCAGCGGTTTTCTTTCCCATGTTGACCACTGCGGCAGGTACTATTCGCCCAGCTAAGGTGTTAATTATTGGTGCAGGTGTTGCGGGCTTACAGGCTATTGCGACAGCAAAACGTTTGGGTGCTGTTGTTTCTGCTTACGATGTACGCGCAGCAACTAAAGAACAGTGTGAATCACTCGGAGCCAAGTTTGTTGATACTGGTGTTAGTGCTGATGGTGAAGGTGGTTATGCCCGTGAGCTGACTGATGAAGAAAAACAGCAGCAGCAGGAAGTTCTAGATAAACATATTTGTATGTCAGATGTGATTGTCACTACTGCGGCGATCCCAGGTCGTCCATCACCTAAAATTATTAGCGCAGCAGTTGTGGCAAATATGAAAGTAGGTGCGGTGATTATTGATCTGGCCTCAGAAGGCGGTGGTAACTGTGAGTTAACCAAACCGGGTGAGACAGTAGATTTTGAAGGACGAGTAGTTATTCATGGTCCATTGAATGTACCTAGCCAGGTGCCTGTACATGCAAGTGAAATGTACGCGAAAAATTTATTTAATCTGGTTTCTCCTTTTATTAAGGAAGGTGAGCTGGAATTAGATTGGGAAGATGAGGTTATTGCCAATACTGCGTTAACGCATGCGGGTGAAATTAAATCTGAACGTTATAAAAATTCAGGGGAGCAGTAGTCATGATTGAAATTGGTGGTTTTACCGCGCTCTATATATTTATGCTATCCGCATTTACCGGCTATGAAGTTATTAGTCGTGTACCCGTTATTTTGCATACTCCGATGATGTCGGGTTCTAACTTTATTCACGGTATTGTATTGGTCGGTGCGATCGTTGTTATGGGAAGTGCAGAAACTGTACTAGAACAAGTCATTGGTTTCTTCGCCGTAGCGTTGGCAGCGGGTAACGCCGTTGGTGGTTATGTAGCAACGGTTCGAATGTTAGAAATGTTTAACCCAAAAGATAAGAAGGGCGAGGCGTAATGGATATTTTTATTCAGGTAGTTTATTTCGTCGCGGCCATATTGTTTATTCTTGGCCTGAAAAAAATGAGTTCACCGGTAACAGCAACCGGCGGTATTGTTTGGGCTGGTATTGGTATGATCGCGGCGTCTCTGGTTGCATTTTTCGAACCCGGAGTTTTTGCGAATAGTACTAATGTAGTATTAATCGTTGTTGCGATTGCGGTGGGTTCAGGCATTGCGTACACCACAGCAAAACGTGTACAGATGACAGACATGCCACAGATGATTGCTATCTATAATGGTATGGGTGGCGGAGCAGCGGCTGCTATCGCCGGTGTTGAGCTGGTCAAAATGGCGGGTGGTCATCATGCAATTGGTGGCACAACACAGGTATTGGCCGTTTTGGGTGCATTGATTGGTGCGGTTTCGTTCTCTGGATCTGCAATTGCATTTGCCAAGCTGCAGGGCTTAATGAACAAGACCTTCCGTTTACCAATGCATATGGTGCTCAATCTAGGTCTTTTTGTTCTTACCTTGATTGCCGGCATGATTATTGGGTTCAGTGATGAAGTGAGTATCCAGCTAGTATTGGTGTTCTTCTTAATGGCGCTGGTATTTGGTGTGCTGTTCACAACACCGATTGGTGGTGCGGATATGCCAGTGGTTATTTCGCTTTTCAATGCATTCACTGGTTTAGCGGTGGCATTCGAAGGTTTCGTACTGGGTAATGCTGCAATGATTATTGCTGGTACCGTAGTTGGCTCGGCTGGTACTTTGTTGACTCAGTTAATGGCAAAAGCCATGAATCGCCCAATTAGTAACATTCTGTTTGCAAGTTTCGGTTCTGATAGTGGCACCGCTGCTGAGGAAGATATCGAAGGTAGCATGAAAGAAGTTCAGGGTACTGATGCGGCGATTATGATGGCCTATGCAGAGAAAGTCGTTATCGTACCGGGTTATGGTATGGCTGTTGCTCAGGCGCAGCACAAGGTGTCTGAATTAACCAAGTTGCTTGAAGCGCGTGGTGTATCGGTTAAGTTTGCGATTCACCCGGTTGCAGGTCGTATGCCAGGGCATATGAATGTATTGCTGGCAGAAGCAGGTATTGATTACGATAAAATTCTCGATTTAGATGAGATCAATCCGGAATTTCCAACAGTTGATGTTGCATTGGTAATTGGTGCGAATGATGTTGTGAATCCAGTGGCGCGAACTAATCCAGATAGCCCGATTTATGGCATGCCGATACTAGATGCAGATAAGGCGAGAAACTGTATTGTCATTAAACGTGGTCGTGGTGCAGGCTTCTCAGGCATTGAAAACCACCTGTTCTATGCAGATAACACAAGCATGTTATATGGTGATGCTCAAAAAGCAGTGGGTGAGTTGATTAGCGGAATTAAAGAGCTACAGTAAATTCCTGTACTTAAGTATGTAAAATTAACACCCATCACTCAAATGATGGGTGTTTTCAGTTAAAAGACCGCGTAAACTTCAAGGAAATGTTCATTTCCAGTCTAAATTTATAGAGTATTTCTCACTTGGCTGGGCATCTCAGTGAGTCTCGTATTATACTCATCTGAGATAAATGACTATAAAACAAATAAATAGATAAAAGTTAAGAGAATCAATCGTGCATCAACAGCCTAATAGTGAAGTACTCAATTTATCCAAAACGGGTAAAAAACTCATGAAACAGCGTCGTTTTAGCGATGCAGAAAAAGTCTTTAAACAAGCGTTGGAGATAGAGCCTGACAATAGTTATGTCTTAGTAGGTCTGGGCGATTTATTTCGCATGAGTAATGATTTCAATCGGGCGATTAGCTTTTATACTCTGTTGCTAAAGAGTGATGAGTCTAATGTGTTTGCTCTACGTGGCATTGGCGATTGTTTTCGAGGCATGCGTGAACCAGAGAAAAGTATCGAGTTCTGGAATCGTTATTTAGAAATTAACCGCGGCGATGTCCATGTAATGGTTCGACTGGCGGATGCATATAAGAGTTTGGATCAGGTAGATAAAGCTGAAAAAATTTATGTTGAGTCAATTAAGATCCAGCCAAGAGATCGATATGCATTAATGGGGCTGGGTAATCTCTATTATAAAAATAGAGAAGATGATAAAGCGCTAGAATATTTTGAAAGACTATTAGCATTAGATGAGCATTATGTGGCTGTTTTAACAATGGCAGGTAATATTTATCAGCGTAGAAGTGATTATGTGAATGCTGAAAAATACTACCGTAAAGCAACGGAGCTAGAGCCCGATAATTCTTATGCATTATATGGTCTTGGTAATTGTCAACGTGGTGCAGGGCATATAGATGAGGCGATTGAATTATGGACGCGCATTTTAGATCGTGAACCATATAATCAAAATATATTGAGCCGCTTGGGTGATGCATATATTTGTCAGGATAATTTCAAACAGGCGCGCGATTTTTATGAGCGTAGTTTAGATTTAGGTTTTGATGCGTTTGCATTGATTGGTATGTCACGTGTATATCGTAATGAGAAAAACTTTGTAGAAGCCGAGGCCTGCTGTAATCGAGTGTTAATGGAAAAGCCAGGTTTTGATCGAGCAATTGAAGAATTGTCATTAGCATTAATAGATAAAGATTTGGAAAATAAGTTAAATTAAGTATGAAAATTTATAGAGTATTCTTTTTAGTCGTTTTATTTTTTGCTATGCCAATATTACATGCGGCAAGCGAAGCACCTAAAGTTGTTTTACATGTTAATGATGGGCATAAATTGGGTCATCTATCCAAGAGCGTGAAAAATATACGCAAAGAAATGGGCGATGATATTGTTATTAAAGTGGTTGTAAATGGTAAAGCTGTTTCTCGTCTTTTAAAATCCAATAAAGCAAATACAAAAATCATACAATCTGTATTAAAGCAGAATGTCCCCGTTGGTTTATGTCACAATGCGATACTAAATAATCATGTTTCTAAAAATATGTTGATTGAAGGGCTGGATGTTCTAGAAACTGATGGCAATGTGACGATTATTAATTATCGTATGCAGGGCTATATATACATAAAAATGTAGTGCAATATAATTTTGTTAATTAAAAAAGCCACTTTAAAAAGTGGCTTTTTTAATGGGTATGTTATTAGCCTTTTAGTAAAGTGCCAACACCTTCATCAGTTAATAGCTCAAGCAAAACCGCATGGGGTACACGGCCATCAATAATATGTGATGTTTTTACACCCGATTTAACCGCGTCTAAAGCGCAATTTACTTTAGGTAGCATGCCGCCATAAATTGTACCGTCAGCTATGTAGCTATCAACCTGTTTTGCAGTTAAGCCGGTAAGTAGATTTTCCTGCTTATCTAAAATACCAACAGTATTTGTTAGTAGTAATAATTTTTCAGCTCCTAATACCGTGGATAATTTCCCAGCAACCAGGTCTGCATTTATATTATATGATTCGCCATTTTCGCCAACCCCGATTGGAGCAATCACGGGAATAAAGTTATCTGCATCAAGCATTGATACGACTGATGGATCAACCGTATGCACTTCACCTACATGGCCAAGGTCAACCAGTTCTGAATTTTCATCATCAGGGTTGATTTTAATTTCCATTTTTTTCGCACGAATTAAGCTGCCGTCTTTCCCGGTTAATCCGACAGCACGGCCACCTTGTTGATTAATGAGAGTCACAATGCTTTTGTTAACAAGTCCGCCTAAAACCATTTCCACAATATCCATGGTTTCCGTGTCAGTGACACGCATACCTTGTATGAATTTTGATTCTTTTCCGACGCGCTCTAGTAGTTCTGCAATTTGTGGGCCTCCACCATGAACGATCACCGGGTTAATGCCTACTTGCTTAAGTAAAACAATATCTCGAGCGAATCCAACTTTAAGCGCTTCATCCGTCATGGCGTTGCCGCCATATTTAATAACGATGGTTTTACCATTAAGTTTTTGAATGTATGGTAAGGCTTCTGAAAGAACCTCAACTACAGTACTGGCTTTATTGTTATCCATGATTCTGCTTTGTTTAAAAAGTTAAATTAATGCTGCTGTCTGTGGCAAGCATTTGTGTTTTGAAGGTTTCTTGAATCTGTTGCAATGTAGATTCATCATCAGCTTCAAATCGAAGTACTAAGCAAGGTGTTGTATTTGATGGGCGAATTAATCCCCAGCCCTTGCCCCAGGTGACGCGCATGCCGTCTATGCTTGAAATGTCTGCATCGCCAAAGTTAGCTGTGGTTTTAAATTTCTCCATAAATTTATGGTGTTCACCCTCATTGAAATTAACTTGAATTTCTGGAGTGTTACAGCTGTCAGGTAAAGAGGAAAATATTTCTGAAGAGGTGCCTGATTTTTTGCTTAATATTTCAAGCATGCGTGCGGCACTGTATAGGCCATCATCAAAACCATACCAGCGTTCCTTAAAGAAAATATGTCCCGACATCTCGCCTGCAAGTGCTGCGCCGGTTTCTTTCATTTTTGCTTTAATTAAAGAATGCCCTGTCATCCACATTAATTCCTTACCACCCATCCTGGTTATTTCTTTGCCTAGATTGTAGCTGGATTTGACGTCATAAATAATTAATGCGCCGGGTTCTCTGGATAAAACGTCTTCAGAATATAAAACCATTTGACGGTCTGGCCAAATAACTTTTTGCGTATCATCAATCACGCCAACACGGTCGCCATCACCGTCAAATGCTAATCCTAATTCAAGGTTATTTTCTTTTATTGAGGCGCAAATATCTTTCAGGTTTTCAAGTTTACTGGGGTCAGGGTGATGGTTAGGGAAATTCCCATCTACATCACAAAATAACTCCGTTACATCGCAACCTAGTGCTTTAAATAATTTTGTGGCAATCACACCTGCAACACCGTTGCCGCAATCTACAGCAATTTTCATTGGGCGAGCTAATTTAATATCGGAAACAATGCGCTCAAAATAATCATCCAGTACATTTTGTTCTCGATAGCTTCCTGATCCATTATTTAAATCACCAGATTCAATGGCTGTGTGAAAAGCGGTAATGTCATCGCCATATAATGTTTTTCCCGCCATCGACATTTTAAGGCCGTTATACTCAGGCGGATTGTGGCTGCCAGTTACCATGATGCCTGTGCCGGTTTTTAAGTGGTGCGTAGCAAAATATAATACAGGTGTAGGTACCATGCCTACATCTATTACATTACAGCCGCCTGCATTCAAACCTTCTGTGAGAGCAACAGATAATTCTTTACTGTGTAAGCGGCCATCACGGCCAATACAAACTTCATTAACATTTTGTTTTAAACATTCGGTTGCAAATGCCTGACCTACTAAACGAACAGTGTCTGGCGTTAAGTCCGTTGCAACAATACCGCGAATGTCATACATTTTAAAAATGGCTGGATTTGTTTTACTCATTAAAATTCCCGATGCTGCTTAATTTATATATAGATATGATTATGCTCGGCCAGATGAGCCAAAACCACCTTCACCGCGATCACTGTCGCTGAACTCTTCAACCATTTCAAATTCAACTTGTGCAACAGGAAGTATAACCAATTGTGCAATACGATCAGCCACTTCAATTGTGAATGTGGTATTGCCACGATTCCAGCAAGAAACAAAAAGTTGACCCTGATAATCTGAATCAATTAGGCCGACAAGATTGCCTAGTACAATGCCGTGTTTATGGCCCAGGCCGGAACGCGGTAATATGGTTGCAGCATATCCAGGGTCACTAATATGTACAGCGATACCCGTTGGAATAAGTTCGGTATCACCGGGCTTAAGTGTAATGGGGGCATCAATACATGCACGTAAATCCATTCCGGCTGATCCAGGAGTTGCATATTCTGGAAGTGGGATTTCATTGCCGATACGGGGGTCTAAAATTTTAAGTTGTAGTTTATTCATTATTTAATTTTCTGGTAGTGACTGGCTAATAATTCGATTAGTTGTCTGGCAAGTTGGGGTTTACGGTTGAGTTCAAGTTTTATTTCATTAACGCTTGATGAGCTATCGCTCAAATTAAGGTTTTGCCAGAATATATGTAGAGCATTGTATTCACTATTAAAGCCGCTGTCTTGTTCGTTAGGTTGCTGGTTTAATGAAAAACCAACTTGATTAGCGGCAATCATATTGAGCTTCTTATTTTGCATCTTTTGTAGTGCATAATCTTTAACATTATGAGTCTCTGCTGCAAAACCCAATGTGAAAGGAGGTTCTTTAAGTGCTGCTACGGATGACAGAATATCCGGGTTGCGGGTGAGCGCTATAGAAAACTCGGCATCTGTCTTTTTTATCTTTTCATCCTGTGTTTGTGTTGGGCGATAGTCGGCAACGGCAGCTGTGGATATGAAGACATCTTGATCAGCAATGCTCTGCATTACGGCATCGTGCATTTGTTGCGCTGTCTGTACATCTTTACGTGTACTGTGTTCAGGCGTGGCAAGATGGACTGGGCCTGCAATTAAAGTCACTATCGCGCCCTGCTCAACAGCGGCTTCAGCTATGGCAAAACCCATGCGTCCAGAACTGCGGTTGCCTATATAACGAACAGGGTCAATGGGCTCGAAAGTAGGGCCCGCGGTGATCATGATTTTAACGCCCTGTAATTTACCTGCACTAAACAACTGACTACACGCAGCAACGAGCTCACTCACTTCCAGTAAACGGCCTTCACCGGTTTCACCACAAGCCTGGCTGCCAGATGCAGGACCAAATACATGGGCCTTGCGATTCTTTAATTGTTGAACATTAAACTGTGTGGATTCTGATGACCACATGGCATGGTTCATTGCCGGTGCAATGGCAATGATGCTTTGAGTGGCCAGGTAAATAGTCGATAGCAGATCATCACCATGACCAGACGACAGGCGTGCGATGGTGTTAGCAGTGGCAGGCGCTATTAGCATGAGGTCAGCCCAGCGAGCCAGCTCAATGTGCCCCATTGCTGCTTCTGCCTCAGGGTCCAGCAATTCGGTGTGTACCGGATGCCCAGATAGTGCCTGAAAGGTAAGTGGGGTAACAAATTCAGTGGCGGCAGCTGTCATTACTACACGCACAGTTGCACCGGCATCCTGTAAACGACGGACCAATTCTGCGCTTTTATATGCAGCGATACCGCCGCAAACCCCAAGTAGGATATTTTTATTATGTAATGAAGCCTTCATTGAGCTGTATTTTAGCAGAAAGCACTGTGTGTACAGCTATAGAAATTAACAACAAACTGTCCTGATTGGAAAAAACTGAAGGGCGGCGTAAACTGAGTTCCCAGAATAGCAGAAAGGAATCGGCTTATGGCAATTACAGACTGGCCAATCGAGCAGCGGCCCCGCGAAAAATTGCTCGCAAACGGTAGTAAATCACTCACTGATGCAGAATTACTGGCTATATTTTTACGCACAGGAATTCGTGGCAAGACGGCCGTTGATTTGTCAGAAGACTTATTGCAGGATTTTTCAGGCTTACGTGCACTGTTAAAGGCTGATTTGAGTACTTTTTGTGAGCATAAAGGATTAGGTGTGGCCAAGTATACGCAACTACAGGCAGTGCTAGAAATGGCGCGGCGGTATCTGTTTGAGGGTTTGCAGCGCGGGGATAGTTTAAGCAGTCCGCAGGAAACGAGGCAGTATCTTAGTAGTCAGCTAAGAGATTATCCGCATGAAGTATTTGCTGTGCTTTTTCTGGATCAGCGACACCGTGTAATTAGCTTTGAAGAAATGTTTCGTGGCACCATAGACGGTGCCAATGTGTACCCACGTGAAGTGGTTAAAAAAGCACTGGAACATAATGCAGCGGCGGTAATCTTCGCACATAATCATCCATCAGGCGTAGCTGAACCCAGTCAGTCGGATGAGCGTATAACAGAACGCTTAAAGGCGGCGTTAAATCTGGTTGATATCCGTGTGCTGGATCACTTTATTGTCGGTGATGAGGTGGTGTCATTTGCGGAGCGCGGATTGTTGTAAAGTTAATATGAATAGTAAAAATTAAATTATAGTTTTTTAACCGTAAAATCGTTATCACTAAAAAAGTAGAATTGTTTGTGAGTTTTTTTAATATCCAGGCGCTTAAGTATTTAGATTGTGGACCAATCAATTTACAAATTGAGGCATCAGAAATCATTGGTTTGAATGGCCCGTCAGGTTCGGGAAAATCTCGTTTGTTACGTTCTTTGGCGGATCTGGATGAGCATACAGGTAGTGTGATTCTGAAAGCTACGGAGCAAGGTTCATTAAAGGCACATGTATGGCGTACTCAGGTTGCATTGTTATCAGCAGAAACCTACTGGTGGCTAGATACTGTTGGCGAACATTTTCAAAGTTATTCTACAGAGAATGCTAATGCTTTAGGATTTGAAAGTGATGTATCTGCATGGCCAGTGTCGCGTTTATCGACTGGTGAAAAACAGCGCTTAGGGCTTTTGCGCTTATTGGAAAACGAACCAGATGTTTTGTTGCTTGATGAGCCTACGGCGAATCTTGATCCAGAAAATGAACAATTGTTTGAAAATTATGTAATGAATTATGTTCATGTTAAACCGGCGTGTGCAATTTGGGTAAGTCATGATGTTGAACAGTTAAAACGCATTAGTCATAGACAATATAGAATTGAGAAAGGTCAGCTACTCACTCAGGAGAAAGGAATTTAATATGTTTATTAAGTTAACGACCTTCGATTTAAGTCTGGCGGCCGTCCTGGTTGTTTTATTGGGTGTGTTAAGCACCTATATGAAATTGGGTGTGGCAAAGCAGTTATATATTGCGGCCCTCAGAACGACTATACAGTTATCGTTAATTGGCCTGGTGTTAAAAAGTTTATTCGAAAGTACGCAGCCACTATTTGTATTGCTCATTTGTTTTGTAATGATTTCTGTGGCGGGATGGGAAATTCTTTCCAGACAAAAAAGAAAACTTAAAGGCTGGTGGGGGTTTGGTGTTAGTACGGGTTCATTATTTATTTCATCTTTTTTAATTACCGTTTTATGTTTGTTTAGCGTTATTCAGGCAGACCCATGGTATAGCCCGCAATATGCAGTGCCATTACTGGGTATGTTATTGGGGAATACCATGACAGGAATAGCACTAGGTATGGATCGTTTAACACAAACGGCCTGGCAGCAAAGACCGGTTATTGAACAGCGTTTAATGCTTGGTGAAAGTGCGCATAAGGCCATATCAGATATTCGTAGTGAGGCCATGCGCGCAGGCATGATTCCTATTATAAATTCGATGGCAGCGGCAGGCTTAGTTAGTTTGCCAGGGATGATGACGGGGCAAATAATGGCGGGGGCTGAGCCAGTTGAAGCGGTGAAGTATCAAATACTGATTATGTTTATGATTTCTGCGGGCACAGGCTTCGGTGTCATATCTGTTTTGTGGCTAATATCAAAACGATTGTTTGATGATAGAGAGCGACTTTGCTTTAGGCGTCTGTTAAAGCAAAGTGCGGACTAGATTTTTTTACATATCGCTTAGATAGGCCTTTGCTTCTTCGCCCGGGTCCGGTAGCCCAGAAATGCGCCAGGCGTTTAAACAGTTAAAGAATAGATTGTGTACCCAGTCTTCATCTTTATGAAAACTATGGCAAATATTATGAATCGCCGGGGCAACGCCAAACCGGTCATAGTGTAAACGCAATGCGTCAATGACCTTCCAGTGATCGGCAGTAAGTGCTGTTATGTTTAGACCCTTGCCTAAAACAAGCGCTACTTCCTTATTCCAGCTTTCAGGTGGAATTAAGAAGCCTTCTTGATCAAGGTGGATATCATGAGGACTTATTTTAGCTGTGTTCATTTTTTTCTCCATTTTCTACGCTGTAGTAAAGTGCAGGCACAGGGTGATGATTTTAGAGGGTGTATGTCTATTGTCGAATAGGGCTTAAGCTGTAGGGATGTAATATAAGTATAGTTTTATAAAAACTTGTGCGGTACGACGGTTTGTCCGAAACTAGTAATATATAAATTAGGGTAAAAATATGAATAAAGATTCCTACAATGAAATGCTTGCGGAAGTTCAGTCGTTTCATGACAAGCATGATTTTAAAAATACAGGCGGAGAAGAATTGATGTATCGGATCGCCCTAATGACGGAAGAGCTGGGTGAGATCTCTGCTTGTGCGAGTAAAGGTAAATCGGTCGAAGAATTGGCAGAAGAGTGTGCCGACTTAATGATTCTGTTAATGGGTACGGCTATTGCTCAGAATTTTGATTTGAAGCAGGCGTTCTGGGACAAAATGAAAAAAATAATGAAACGAAAATCAAAAATGATAAATGGGCGTATTCGAGTATCTGAGTTTAAATAATTTTTATGCGGGCTGTTGAGCCGATTGCCCAAGCATTTTTTGTTCGCGAATATAAAATAACAGTTCTGCTTCCATCTCCTGTTTGTTGATGAAAGGGCCTTTTTGTTTTCCGCCGCGAGTTGCAAAAAACCATACGCCATTTACACAAACGTAACGCTCGTTGCGAAGGGGAATGCTCTGATCTTCGCCTTCTCTGTGGTGCTGCATGATAACCCAAAGCCTCAATAATCATTTAAATATGCAATAAATTCTATGTGTGTTTTTTTACAATAAAGTGCTATCGATTTTTATAAAAAACTAACACAGATAAGATCAACATAGCATAAAGGAAGATAAAAGAAATAACCCGTTTGAGGTATTCGATTGATTGGAGCAATAAGTGTTTGAAAAATAAGGGGTGCAGTAGTTTATTTGGCTTTGAATTTACGGATTAATACTGTTTGTTCATTTCTTCATGCAGATTAATAAATTCATTTAATTCAGCCTGCATAGCTTCCTGGGTTTCAAAAGGACCCTTTTGACCACCGCCTCTTAATTCAAAATACCATTGGTTATTTATTTCATACCCTCTACTGGCGCGGCGCGCCTGATCTGGGCGTTTTGTATTTTTGTCGTTACTGCGTTTGTCCGTCATGGTCTTGCCATTTGTTAATTATCTAAAAATATAAAACTGGGTTTTGCCAGTGCTTCATAATCCTTGTATGCCATTTGAATGACTTCAAGGTGTGAACCTGCATTGAAGGCAATATTATCATCTTCTGAAAGGCTTTCAGCTACATAGACATCCATATCATATAAGTGTCCAAAAGGTGGCATAGCGCCCAGTTCGCAATCTTTAAAAAGGTGAGAAAACGAGGCTTCATCGGCGAGTTTTATATTATCTGTATCCAGAGTCTGGCGTAATATATTAAGGTTCACTTTATAGTTGGCAGGGACTACCGCCATAGCAAATTTACCATCGACATCCAGAATAACGGTTTTCGCTAATTCTCGACTATGAATGTTAACGCTTTTTGCAATGTCAACGGCCGTAAATGCGATAGAGTGCATAATAGAGACGTACTTGATTTCATTTTCATCAAGCATTTTTTTAAGCAAAGTTGTCGGCATTTATGTTTCCTTAATACTATTAGATTGAGAATTACTGGCTATATCGCCTTGGAAAAGCGTTGCTGAGGTTGAGTGTTGTGGTAACGATCAAAGGTCATGCAAATATTACGTATTAACAGGCGTCCTTTGTCGGTTACCTTGATAGATTGATTATTTCTTTCAACTAAACCGTCTTCACACATTGCGTCTAAATTTTTAAGTTCACTGGAGAAATAATTCTCGAATTCAATGTTATGTTTAGCTTCAATTGTGGGAAAACTCAAATAAAAATGACAAATGAGCTGCATGATCACATCGCGTCTAATCAGGTCGTCCTGATCAATTTTCACACCACGAAATATCGCGAGATTTCCACTGTTAATAGTGGCCTGGTACTCATCCAGTGTTTTCATGTTTTGTGAAAAACTATTATGAACAGTACCAATTGAGGTAATGCCTAAACCAATCAGGTCACAATCTGCATGGGTCGCATAACCCTGAAAGTTTCGATATAGCTTGCCTTGCTGTTGAGCAATAGACAATTCGTCATCTGGCTTGGCAAAGTGGTCCATACCGATATAGACATATCCCGCATCAATAAGCTGCTCAGTGCTTTCTTTAAGAATAGTAAGCTTGATTTCTGCTGCAGGCATTTCCGCTTCATTGATGCGTCTTTGCGGCTTAAATAATTCGGGCATGTGTGCATAGTTGAATAAAGAAATTCGATCTGGCGAGATTTCGATAATACGCTGTAACGTGGTAGCAAAACTATCTACTGTTTGTAATGGCAGACCATAGATGAGGTCTGTACTAATAGACTTAAAACCATACTCGCGGGCGTTGCTCAGTGCGCTTAAGGTCTGTTCTTCAGACTGTATGCGATTAACGGCTTTTTGCACGGCGGGATTAAAGTCCTGAACGCCGAGGCTCATGCGGTTAAAGCCAATCTCGCGCAGTAGCTTAATGCTCTCGCGGTTGACCTCGCGAGGGTCTATCTCAATTGAATATTCGCCACTATCGTCATCATGCAGATTAAAGTGTTTGCGCGTTACCTGCATTAGTTCGCGCATTTGCTGATGATTAATAAAGGTGGGAGTACCGCCGCCCCAGTGCAACTGGTTTACCTTGCGTGAAGAGTCAAAAAGCTCTGCCTGCATGGCAATTTCTTTATGTAGGGCCTGTAAATACGGGTCTGCCTTGCTGCGGTCTTTGGTGATTACCTTATTACAGGCGCAGTAATAACAAATGGTGTCACAGAAGGGCAGGTGAAAATATAGCGAAAGGTCACGGTTAGATTGATTAGACAATGCCGCCTGCTCACGGTAGTCATGTTCGGTAAAGTCCGGGGTGAACTGAACCGCAGTAGGGTACGAGGTGTATCTGGGGCCCGCAATATCGTATTTTTTAATCAGCTCGGTATCGAAAACAATGCCGCTTGTGGTGGTGTCGCTCATTTCGTTAACTGTCCTTTCTTCCTGTCGTGGGGAGTCGCAATATCTGCTCGATGAATGATAAGCGTGAACCGGGGTGAATTTATTGATGTAGAGCAGTAGATGGGGATATATGTGGTTGATTTTATGGTTTATAGATAGTCTGACAGGGTGTTTATTAATGCTCGAATATCATTTTCACTATGATCGGCACGCAGTGTAATACGCAATCTTGCCGTGTCTTTTGGTACGGTCGGCGGGCGAATGGCGGCAATATGAAAACCCTTATCGAATAGCTGCTGGCTGAGTTCAAGTGCCTTATCTGCGCTGCCAATGAGAATCGGTTGAATTGCGGTATTTGAAGGCATGAGTGCAATCTCGCTCTGCCGAGCGAGTTGCTTGAAAAAGGTAATATTGTGTAACAAAGACTGCTGTTTGCTATCGCTTTCTCGCAAAATGTTTATGCTTGCAAGGCTTGCTGCTGCAACTGCAGCAGGCATGGCTGTAGTGTAAATATAGCTGCGTGCCGTCTGAATAAGGTATTCGATGAGGTCTTCACTACCGGCAACAAACGCACCAGCTGTACCCATCGCCTTACCCAGAGTAGCCATATAGATTGGCACTTGTTGGTGCGGCACCAATTGATGACTTAATGAGCCTCGGCCGTGATCACCCAGCACACCTAGTCCATGAGCATCATCCAGCATTAACCAGGCTTCATGTTGCTGGCAGTGCTGCGTCATGGCCTTAATATCGGCTTCGTCACCATCCATACTGAAAACCGCATCCGAGCTAACGAGTATTTCTTTGGAGTTGTTCGAGTGGCATGCTTCTAACTGGCTTTGTAGGCTGCCGTAATCAGTATGTACATAACGCACCAGCTTGCCGCCACTTAGCTGCGCTGCATCTAGTAGAGAGGCATGATTAAGCTTGTCTTCTATAATGCTGTCGCCACGACCACAAAGGCTTTGCGCAACTGCGAGGTTAGCCATGTAGCCGGTGGAAAACAAGAGTGCGCGGGGGTAGCTGCAGAAATCAGCCAGCTCTTCTTCAAGCTGGTGGTGAAGTTTACAATGGCCATTTACCAGATGAGCGGATCCACTGCCCACGCCATACTGTTTGGCTGCCGTAATGAAAGCGTTTTTTACCTCGGGGTGATTGGCTAATCCCAGATAATCATTGCTGCAAAAGTTTAACAGGGACTGCCCGTCGACAATGATTTCGCGGCCTTGTGGGCTTTGCAAAACCCTGCGACGACGATATAAGCCTTGTTGCTGTCGCTGATCGAGTTCCCGCCGCAGGTTCTTCATATGGCCTGATGATGAGGGTTAGTGATGACAGACTTCAGCCTTAAACATCACTTCATCCGTAGATTCGCTATGCTGTTCGGCCTGGCTAGGCGTAATACCCAGTCGTTTAAATAAGGCGAGGTCATCGTTGGCTTCACAATTCTCTGTGGTCAGAAGTTTATCGCCATAGAAAATAGAGTTTGCACCGGCAAAGAAACACATCGCCTGCATTTCATCGCTCATTTCATGGCGACCTGCGGATAGGCGAACTTGAGATTCAGGCATTAAGAGTCGTGATACGGCAATATTGCGTACGAATTCAATACTATCTATTCCGTTGGCGCCAAATAAAGGCGTGCCTTCAATTTGTACCAGCATGTTAATGGGTACGCTCTCAGGGTGGTGCGGCATGTTGGCCAGTTGTTGCAGCATAGATGCACGATCGGTGGTGCTTTCGCCCATGCCTAAAATGCCACCGCTGCAGACATTAATGCCCTGGTCGCGCACATGCTTTAGTGTGTCCAGACGGTCTTGGAATGTACGTGTCGTAATTACATTGCCGTAAAACTCAGGCGAGGTATCTAAATTATGATTGTAATAGTCCAGGCCCGCTTCTTTTAGGCGCAGGCTTTGAGGTTCTGAAAGCATGCCCAGAGTGACACAGGTTTCCATGCCTAAAGACTTTACCTCAGTGATCATCTCTATGACTTTTTCCAGATTTTTGTCCGTAGGATTACGCCAGGCAGCACCCATACAGAAACGGCTAGAGCCATTTGATTTAGCAATTTTCGCCTTTTCAATTACCTCGGTAATGGGCAATAAGCGTTCGCGCTCTAAATCCGTGGTGTGCTTGGAGCTTTGTGAACAGTAGCCACAGTCTTCAGGGCAGGCGCCGGTTTTAATGCTCAATAAGGTGCTGATCTGTACTTCATTGGGTGCATGAAATTCACGGTGCAGGCTATGTGCTTCAAATAATAAATCATTGAAGGGCTTGGCAAATAGAGATTCAATTTCTTCTATGGTCCAGTCGTGGCGTATGGCTTGAGTCATGTGGGCTAGATCTATATAGTGCAAACAGGACGTTATGATACCTGTTTTCAGCCTAAAAAGGACTAATCATGCGAGCAAAATTACCAAAGGATGTGGTAAGTAAATTATGGCAATTTATGTTTCCAGCGGGGTGCCTACTCTGCGCTGCGTCGCCATCCAGGTCAAAAAATGATTATTTATGTGATAGTTGTTTGGCCGACCTGCAAAATAATCATTATGCGTGCACACTTTGCGCCTTGCCGATAAAGGAGCTGGCATCCACTTCATTGTGCGCAGACTGTTTAAAGTCGCCGCCTGTTTTCGATCGATGCCTAAGTGCATTTGTATATGCGCAACCACTGGAATGGATGATTCAGCAACTAAAATTCAATGAGAAATTGAGTTATGCACCATTACTGTCATCGTTGATGTTGCGCTTTTTACAAGATAAAACTGCTGAGCAACTGACAGCTGATGTCATTATTCCAATGCCTTTACACCCCAAACGTTTAAAAGAGAGAGGTTTTAATCAGTCACTGCTGTTGCTTGAACCGGTGGCTTTCGAAATGGGTTTGCCTATTGATACATCGAGTTGTCAGCGAGTACGTGATACGCCGCATCAAACAGGAAAAACAGCAAGGCAACGAAAACAAAATATTAAAGGCGCATTTCAGTTTGAAAATCAGAAAGGTTATAAACACGTCATTATTTTTGATGATGTTATTACGACAGGTTCTAGTGTGGGTGAACTTGGTAAGGTCTTAAAGCGTTCGGGTGTTGAGAGAGTCGAAGTGTGGAGCTTGGCCAGAGCAGGAAAGTGACTTGTCAGATTCACTGCTCTATTGAGGGTTTATTCAGGATAGGCCTCTAGCGTCTCTTCCTGATGCTTAAGTTTGGCAGCTTTTTTGGCCTTCATTAAGACGCGGAAGCGTTTTACGTCTGCATCGAATGATTCGATAATATACGCTCGCTCATTTTTCTTGTCTTCAGTAAAAGATCGATTGGTCTCTAGCTGTTTGCTTACAGAGCTAACTTCTTTATATAAATTATCAGGCGCCTTACGTCCAGATTTCTCAATTTCCTTAATGCGTATTTTTACATCATTAAGTTTTTTTTCATCATTCTTGATTAATGTTTTGGCCAGAGAAATTTGTGAATCGACGGAGTCGAGTCGCGCATCACGCGCAATCATTAAATCTTTTTCTGTGGTGAATGTGTCTATTAATACGCGATCACGTAAGGCTGCGCGACGCTCTTCAAGTTGTCTTTTTTTATCGGCAATAATCTGAATTCTACGCTGTAAAGCTTCGGCGTTGTACTCTTCCTCTGTCTTCATTTTTTTTGAGCGGTGGATAGTAATGCCTTGCTCATTTATTTCTGAGTGCTCACCGCGCAGATACTGAAAAGGCACGTGTTCACCATAATGAACCTGTCCAAATTCATCGACCCATTTTTTCATGGCGGCGTGAGCGTTAGGTGCAAGTAAAAGATTTGCCAATACGATAGAGCTAAGAAGTAGTTTGAAATTATGCTGCATTTTAAAAAAGAATTACCGATACATTAATGAGATGAATACAGAGTATATACATCAAATGGCCATTTTGCTGCGGTTAGTTATTGATTTTATGACAAAATAGCTATCTTCTGGGTTCTGGTTAATTGTTTATTTAGCATTATGGATGTATTGGATCAGCTATTACTGTTTGTTATTTCGTTGGTGGCAAACTTCTTTTCTGCTCTTGCCGGAGGTGGTGCGGGCCTTATTCAGTTACCAGCGCTGATTTTTTTGGGCTTACCTTTTGGGCTAGCTCTGGCAACGCATAAGGTGGCGAGCGTTGCGCTGGGTGTGGGTGCCACGATCCGTCATCTTAGATCCAGTCGGTTGGAGCGTTGGTTTGCGCTGTATATCCTGGCTCTGGGCTTGCCAGGTGTGATTCTGGGGGCCAGCGTTATTTTGCAGATACCGGATCGAAGTGCGCAGATTGCGCTGGGCGTTCTAACTATTGGGCTGGGTATCTATTCCAGATTGTCACCCAATATGGGGCAGGTTTTTGAGCCTAAAAATCGACATAAAAAAGGCATGTTCATCGGCGGGATGATGATCTTTATTATTGGCGTGCTAAACGGTTCACTTACTTCGGGTACGGGTCTGTTTGTTACATTATGGCTGGTGCGCTGGTTTGGCCTGGATTACAAAACGGCAGTAGCCTATACATTAATTTTGGTGGGCATATTCTGGAATGGAAGCGGAGCGATTACCCTGGGTTTAATTGGTGATATTTATTGGCAATGGATACCGGCGTTAATTGTGGGGTCACTTATTGGTGGATACTTAGGCGCGCACTTCGCCATTATGAAGGGTAATCGTGTGATTAAAGTTAGCTACGAAGTGATTACAATTCTGGTAGGGCTAAAGTTAATAATAGGATAGCTTTACCCTCTTTTGAGGGTAAAGCCAAAGTAATTAAGATTCAGACACGCCATATTGGGTGCGGTAAAATTGCATGGCATCCAGCATCTCTTCATCGCCCTTATCACTTAAGTATTGAATTAGATGGTTCATACCAATAATACTAAATACGTCCAGACCGTAATCTTGCTGAATTTCCTGAACTGCCGAGCGATCCCCCGTGCCTTTTTCCTGTCGATCCAGAGCAATCATTACACCGATGGATGTGCCATCGTTTGCGTCGATAATATCAATGGCTTCACGAATAGCCGTGCCGGCAGTAATCACGTCATCTAAAATGAGTACGCGTCCTTCCAGTTTAGAGCCAACAATAGAGCCGCCTTCGCCATGATTCTTGGCCTCTTTGCGATTAAATGCATAGGGTACATCTAGCCCATGATCAATCTGTAATGCCATAGCGGTAACCGCTACCAGAGGAATGCCTTTATAGGCGGGGCCAAATAAAACATCGTATTCAGCGCCACTGTCTACAATAGCCTGAGCATAACAGCGTCCCATTTCTGCGAGAGCTTTACCGGTATTAAATAGGCCGGCATTAAAAAAATAAGGGCTATGGCGGCCAGACTTGAGTTCAAATTCGCCAAATCGCAGCACATCATATTGCAGCGCCAGTTCAATAAAATCTTTTTGATAATCTTTCATAGCTACCCTGTGTTCTCTGCGGCATGTAGAATGCAGAGCCCAATTCAAATGTTTAAATATAATGCGTATTATATCAGTTAACACCAACGGAATCAGAGCAGCCGGTAGAAAAGGTTTTTTCGACTGGCTAAAAAAACAGGATGCCGATGTGGTGTGCATTCAGGAAACCAAGGCCCAAGTGCATCAGTTAGAAGACTCGATGTTTCACCCAGAAGGCTATCACTGCCACTATCATGATGCCGAGAAGAAGGGCTACAGTGGTGTTGCTGTTTACAGTAAGCACAAGCCTAAAAAAGTACATGCTGGAATCGGCATGCATGATATTGATGTCGAAGGTCGATATATTGAAGTCGAGTTTGAAAATATTAGCGTCATTTCATTGTATATGCATTCCGGTTCATCCTCCGAAGAAAGGCAGGCGCTAAAGTTTGATTTTATGGGGCGTTTTATGGCGCACCTGCATAAACTAAGGCGTAAGCGACGTGAGTTTGTTATTTGTGGTGACTGGAATATTGCTCATAAGCAAATGGATATAAAAAACTGGCGTAGCAATCAAAAAAATTCCGGCTTCCTGCCAGAAGAACGTGACTGGATGACCAAGCTGTTTGATGAAGTGGGTTATGTAGATGCATTTCGCGTGATAGAACAGCCGCCGCATGAGTACACATGGTGGAGTAATCGAGGCCAGGCCTGGGCGAATAATACCGGTTGGCGAATTGATTACCAAATTATTACACCTAAACTAAAAGACACAGTGCAAGCGACGCACATATATAAAGACGAACGTTTTTCAGATCATGCACCGTTAATTATTGATTACAACTTCACTATAGAATCATAATTTTTTTGGAATAATAAAAATCGAAAATAAATCAACAGTGCAAAAAAGAACATGGGCAAGTGCATTTGGTAATTACCGCCATCCACGCGTTATTGCCATGTTATTTCTGGGTTTTTCTGCAGGCCTGCCATTATTGTTAGTGTTTGGCACTTTGTCCGCGTGGCTGGCAAGAAGTGGTATAGATAAAAGTACGATTGGTTTTGTTAGTTGGGTGGCTTTACTTTACGGTCTTAAATTCACCTGGTCTCCATTGGTTGATCGTTTGCAGATTCCCATTCTGTATAAAATGTTTGGCCAAAGAAGAAGCTGGATGTTGTTTGCACAATGCGGCGTTATTGCTGGGCTGTTTTTAATGTCATCCAGCAACCCTACAAATCAGCTTAGCTTGCTGGTGTATGCTGCTTTATTAGTTGCCTTTTCGTCTGCAACACAAGACATCGCAATAGATGCATGGCGTATAGAAGCGATGCCAACTGAATCACAAGGTGCAATGTCGGGTACATATCAAATGGGTTATCGTTTGGGAATGTTGTTGGCGGGTGGCGGTTCGTTTACCTTGGCGCATTACTACTCCTGGCCCGCGGCTTATTCTGCAATGGCATTGTTTATGTTGATTGGTATCTTCACAACATTATTGATTCCAGAGCCAGATAGAAATGTTTCTACTGAAACCTGGCAGCAAGAAGAGAAAGTTGTCCATTTTCTGGAAAATTCAGCGCATCTCCCAAATAAATTGCAATCTATATATGCATGGATAATAGGCGCGGTTATTTGTCCGTTCGCAGAGTTTTTTAAACGTAATGGTAGTTTTGCAATAATTATTTTATTATTCATAGGGCTGTTTAGAATTAGCGATATTTCTATGGGGATTATGGCAAATCCTTTGTATGTGGATGTTGGTTATAGCGATTTGCAGATTGGATTAGTTACCAAAACAATTGGTCCAATTGTAACAATACTAGGTGCGCTTTTTGGTGGTGCATTAGTAGTTCGGTATGGTGTTGTATCTATTTTGATGTTGGGTGCCGTTTTGGTTGTGGTAACTAATTTGTTGTTTATATTGGTTGCAATGAATCCGCCAAGCACAACTTTTTTATCTATGGTAATCGCAGCAGATAATCTAAGCGCAGGCATTGCCGGCTCTGCTTTTATCGCATATTTGTCTGGGTTAACTAATAAGGCCTATACCGCAACACAATATGCTTTGTTTAGTTCGTTGATGTTGTTGCCGGCTAAATTTATTGGTGGATTTTCTGGTGCCATTGTTGATGCAAGTGGTTATGTGTCATTCTTTTTTTATACGGCGGCATTGGGTGTTCCGGCGATTTTATTGATTCGGGTTTTGGCTAATCATGAGAAACGAGGGGCGGTTTCTCGGGAGAGTTAATGTTTTTCTACAGGCCGAACCGTAGTCACGGGCTGGAGTTCCAAGGTTCGCCTGCTGGCGCCTTACTTTTCTTGCAACAGCAGAAGAAAAGTAAGCAAAAGACTGCCGTTCCCGGTCACTTGCCCTCATCAAAAAGCAGATGAGGGTTCCCGAAAATTCTGTGTTTGAATTGTTAGAGTTTAGTGAGTTGTTAGTTTAAAACTTCGTTGTCGGGTCGTGTCGATGCGCCGTCCTGGCTTATCACCACTCAAAATCACGTCCGTGTGATTTTGCCCCTAGGCAGAAATAATTTTCGGCAAGGCACAGGGAAGTTTGTCGTTAGCCCATTTACATAATCGTAATTGAATAGAGTCAACGTTACTGTAGGGACGTTGCTTTAGCTTGTGAACCGCCGAACGGAAAATCGTCAGCTAAAGCTAACTCCTACAAAGAATTAAATAATATATTTGTGCATTAGGAGGAGAACATAATTAATATCAGGCTAGTAACAAAGATGTTTTTCATAAATCAAAGACATTAATTTAAGTCTGGCGACAAACCGACCTGTTGCAGGCTGAAAACTGTACATCACTAGGGGTGATTTCACAGGGATGTGAAATCAAGTTTCGATTAAGCCTGGACGGCGCATCGAAACGACCCGGCAAAAGAGTAACGAATTAATAGTTTAATAATATTAAGAAAGGAGTAATAAACAGTTTCCAGGAACCCTCATCGCTTTTTATGGGGGCCAGCGACAAAGGCGAGCGGGCTTTTTGCAACCTTTTTTGGCTGCAGAAAAAAGTATGTCGCCATCAGGCGAAACTTAGACGCTCAGCCAGTGACTACATTGTGCGCCCGTAATGCTCTCCCAAAACTTCACCATCAGGCGAACCTTGAAGCTGCAGCGTGTAGCTGTGGGTGCTCCTGTAATGAATGAAAATAAATCGGCAATCAAAATACCTTAAGCAATAATCACCGCCTAAGGAAAAACAACCAACTCATAATCCGCAGTAATATTATATTCGGGGCTGTCCAATGTCTGATTGGTTTTTGAACTAACTCCATCCAAGCCATATTCAATATCAATACAAACCGGCTTAATGATGGTGTCAATAAATTCAAGTCTGCATCCATACAATGGATCATGTGCCCAAAACACAGAATACGCATCATTTGATTTGATCACTAATAATTCTCGTCGATCCGTTTTAAAATAAACGTGTGAGTTATTTTTCAGGCTGGATACTGAAAAAGTATATTGCGGCTTGTCTTTAAATTCTGATGACTCAAAAAAACCTGCAATAAAAATATAAACTATACCGATGGCGGTGGCTGCAATGCAGAGTTTAATGGTGACGCGAAGTAATAAACGTTTTTCTATCATGGTTCTATTTGTTGTAAATGTTGTAAGATAGTGCAATGCCTGAACTCACTACACTGCCGCCGCTCTCATTATATATACATCTACCGTGGTGCGTAAAAAAATGCCCGTATTGTGATTTTAATTCACACACCTTTGAATCCGGTTTGCCAGAAGAAGAGTATATAGACGCGTTAATCACGGATCTGGAAAACCAGTTGCCGAGTGTATGGGGTAGAAAAGTGATTTCCGTTTTTATTGGCGGTGGTACACCGAGTTTATTTTCTGCAGCATCTATTCATAAAATTATCAGCACAGTACGTAGTCATTTAAATTGTCTGCCAGATATGGAAATCACCATGGAGGCAAATCCGGGTACGGTTGAACAGGAAAAGTTTAATGGTTTTTATGCGGCGGGTATTAATCGATTGTCGATTGGCGTGCAGAGTTTTTCTGATGAAAAGCTAAAGGCGTTAGGGCGTATCCATAACGCAGGTGAAGCGCACAATGCAGTTACCGTGGCTCGAAAAGCCGGCTTTGAAAATATTAATCTGGATTTAATGTTTGGTTTGCCGGGGCAAAGCATTGCTGAAGGCCTGGCAGATTTACAGCAAGCGATTGATCTGGCACCGCAGCATATCTCCTGGTACCAATTAACCATTGAGCCGAATACAGAATTCTACAGTCGCCCTCCCACAACACCAGAAGATGATGATGTGTGGGAGTTGCAGCAGCAGGGTCAGGCTTTACTGGCGGCGGCGGGTTATGTGCAATATGAAGTGTCGGCCTACGCGCAGAAAGCTAAGCAGTGTCTACATAACTTAAACTATTGGCAGTTTGGTGATTATCTGGCCATAGGCGCTGGTGCCCACGGGAAAATTAGCCGCAGTGATAACGGTGAAATAAAACGCTATTGGCAGTTACGCCAGCCCAGGGCCTATATGCAGGCCCTCGCAATAGAAAAAACATCGGATGCTGAAGTGCTGGAAGATCAGCAAATCGTCTTTGAATTTATGCTAAATGCCTTGCGCCTAAGGCAGGGTTTCGATATTTCAACATTTATCCAGCACACCGGTTTATCTGCAGGGTTAATTGCACAGGCCTGTGAGCAAGCGGTACAAGATGGCCTGCTAGAGAAAAAGAATGGGGGCTTTGCCGCGACAGAGCACGGCTACCTGTTTCTAAATGACTTAATTAATCGCTTTTCTTAGGCCTTATGAAATCGTTAGCCTATTTTTTACTCGACGGATTCATAATGTCGTTTAGCAATTTTTCCTGGTCTGCCTGGCGTTGGTTCATCTGATCCTGCAGGCCTTTGGCATCATCCATTAAGCCTTTTACGCCTTCTGGTGAATACAGGCTGCCAACACTTGCCACACGGGGTCGCTGTTCTGGCTTTTCCTCTTCCTCAGTTATCTTATGTGCCTGCATAACGTTGGCATTGGAATGGATGGTTTTTGTCTCATATTGCCCCTGTCCAGATGGAGGTGTGCCGCCATAATGAGTCACGCCCGCAGAATCTGTCCATTGATAAACAGTTACATCTTTTTCTAGTACGGCATTACCCAGGTCTTTTATGCCTTCGGTCACATCCCCGGTGGGTGAGCTATTAAAGCCTGGAATACCGCCCATGTTCTTCAGCATATACTGGCTGGAGAATAATATTATCCCTAATGTAAAAAGCATGCTGATAAGCATTTTCATGCACTGTCTCCTGATGAATGGGGCATAAAGTTGGTTATTTAATCGTATTT
>Ga0316204_10002450_pt1 | contig 41831 bp, 32 predicted proteins | sample 6monrhotite_MG_2_FD_205661 | JGI IMG/M metagenome (GOLD analysis project Ga0316204, IMG submission 205661) | Microbial mat bacterial communities from mineral coupon in-situ incubated in ocean water Damariscotta River, Maine, United States -... | ecosystem: Environmental > Aquatic > Marine >...
CAGCCCTGCTGCTTTCCATTCAGGAAACCCATCCATTAAACGCTGTGCTTTAAAGCCCTTCTTTCGAAGAATCTCAGCGGCCTCATGGGCAAAGAGACAGTAAGGCCCTCGGCAATAAGTCACAATAGGGGTTTGATGATTCATCATCTCTAATTGATCAATCTGTTGTGAAAGAGTTTCTGGCGGTACGTTTATGGCATTAAGAATATGCCCTTGTAAAAACTCTTTTTCAGGGCGTACATCTAAAATAACGACTCGACCACTTTCACTCAATTCAATGAGTTGCTCATGACTGATTGGGCTTAACTCATCCTTTTTGGTTAAATAAGACTCAATAAGTTGATTCACTTCTGTCAACTGACTCTCAGCTGTCTCTCTTAAAGTAGAAATAAGCTTGATCACTTGATCACTGGCTAAATAATAAAATCGTTGATTACCCTTTTTTCGCACTTCAACCAATGATTTTTGCTTAAGAACCTGTAAGTGCTGAGAGGTATTGGCCACACTTAGTTCAGCCAATTCACTCAACTCCTCCACACTACGTTCAGCCTGTGCCAAATAATCCAATAATTCCAAACGCTGAGGAGAAGAGATGGCTTGAGCCATTTTAGCAAGTTGTTCAAACAACTGTTTCTTTACCGTCATAAAACCTCTCTATACGGATAAAAGCCTTAATATAAAAGCCTCATCTATTCAATAATTTAATTGAATAGTATCTAATAATTGATTAGAATGCAAACTTAACAGGCCGTAACACTTGAGAAATTATCATCAGGAACCCCCATGAACATGAAACTAGACACCCCCTACAATACGGCCATAACACATGGAATTTTTAATAATAAGCATCAATTTTTATTGCAACTGTTTCAAGTATTCTTGGTTGGATTAACGATTGGAATGACTCGTACCGTGGTTCCTGGTTTAGCAGAAAGCGAATTTGGTTTACAGCAGCAACAGTTTTTTTTACTGGCCTCATTTGTCGTCGTTTTTGGCTTAGTTAAAGCTATTATGAATTTGTTAGCAGGCCACCTATCAGATCGTTATGGTCGCAAAACCGTTCTAATCTCAGGCTGGATTGTGGCGCTACCGATTCCTTTTATGCTGCTCTATGCGCCCAATTGGAATTGGATTATTGCCGCTACTTTTTTACTGGGATTAAATCAAGGCTTGGCTTGGTCTATGTCTTTAAACAGCAAATTGGACCTAGCCAAAAGCACGCAAAAAGGCCTAGTTAACGGATTAAACGAATTTTCGGGGTACGCCGCAGTAGGAATAGCTGGCGTTATCACAGCCTATTTTGTTAATCTCTATGGCGCACGAGAAGGTTTGTTTATATTCAGTACCCTTGTGATTTTAACAGGGCTGTTTTTATCGGTCATTCTGGTGAAAAATACCATGCCTTGGGCACACCTTCATCAACAATCTGCTCCCCCTTCTGAGCCACAAACATTAGGCCAACTTTTTAAGACAGCTAGCTGGAACAATCCAAATTTAGTCGCATTAAATCAAGCCGGCCTTGTTGAAAAATTTACCGATGCTTTAGTCTGGATTTTCTTACCTGTTTATTTTTTATCACAAGACTTAACACTGATTGAAGGCAGCGCCATCATTTCTATTTACGCTGTGGTTTGGGGTGCCTCACAACTGATTACAGGCCCTTTATCCGATAAAATTGGGCGTAAAGGCCTTATTGTATGGGGCATGTGGTTATGCGGATTAGGTGTTCTTTCAATCCCCCTTACACAGAATGTTTTACTCTGGAGCTTAGAAGCGGCTTTTATTGGCGTTGGTATGGCCATGCTCTATCCTAATTTAGGGGCATCAGTAGCGGATTTCAGCCCAGTAAAGCACCGCGCTAGTTTAATTGGAATTTATCGTTTTTGGCGTGATTTAGGCTATGCCGTAGGGGCCCTTTTAATGGGGTTAATGGCTCAATGGTTAAACTCAATGGAAGTGGCTTTTTGGCTGGTCGGAGTGTCTATGCTACTATCAGGCTTATGGGTCCAGTGGGTTCTGCCCAAAAAAACAATTTAAACGCGCAAATTATCCAAAGATACCATGTGATTTATGCACGACTGATTATTCGAAAATGTCGTGTAGAATAAGTGCTTATCAAGCCTTATCGATTTTAACAAACTAGGCTATAAAGAAGGAAAGCATTCATGTCTACTCAAGCAGAATTTCAAACCTTAAAACAACATTTGCAAAACGTGATTGTTGGGCAAGAAGCCCTGCTTGATAAGATGATCATTGCACTATTAACGGGCGGTCATGTATTGTTAGAAGGCCCACCTGGCCTTGCAAAAACCACCGCCGTTAAGACATTAGCCAATGGTGTGCATGCCAGCTTTCAACGCATTCAATTTACGCCCGATTTAATGCCTGGAGATGTCGTTGGGTCTGAAGTATTAGATATGAATACCGGTGCATTGAGTTTTGTCAAAGGACCCATTTTTAATGAGATTGTGTTAGCGGACGAAATTAACCGTGCGCCCCCAAAAGTTCAGTCCGCTTTATTAGAAGCCATGGCTGAAAAGCAGGTAACAGCAGGCGGACAAACCCGTCCTCTACCAGAGTTGTTTTTAGTGATGGCCACGCAAAACCCGCTTGAGCAAAGTGGTACTTACCCACTGCCCGAGGCGCAGCTTGATCGCTTTATGTTACACCTAGTACTTGAATACCCTGATGAACTTGAAGAACTGGAAATTTTACGTCGAGATCGAGCCCATCATTTTGGCGGTGATCAAGAAAAACTAAGCGAATTTTTAACCCCCGAGAATGTCTTACACGCGCGTCGTCAAATAGCCGAATTGCACGTCTCTGAACCTGTAGAACGCTATATGGTGGCGTTAGTGACGGCCACTCGTAAATTAGGCGAGTTATCTCCTGATCTAGAAAGGATACTAGAAGTAGGCGCTTCGCCGCGAGCCTCAATCGCTCTACTGCACGCCGCCAGTGCCTATTCCTGGTTACAAGGACGGGATTTTGTCACACCAGATGATGTCATTAAACTGTTGCCTGACGTATTACGCCATCGTTTAATTATCAGTTTTAGTGGGCGAGCGCAACAATGGACTTCCGATAGGATTATTGAAAAACTGATTTCATTAGTGCCTGTTCCACTGACAGAATCAGACGAGTAAAAAGGACGTTTTTAATGTCACTTATTCGCTTATCTCAACAGCTTTTTAAACCTTTTAAAACCTCTATTTCAGCGTGGATGGTGACGAATGGTTTTTTGAAACCTTTAGCCATTGATGCAAGCCAGAATCAACCGATTTTATCTGCCGAAGAAATTCGCCTTCTAGCAGATGATCTAGCCCAGTTAACCAATCGAATCATGCCTAACCTCACCCCGAGTGAAGCACAACTTCAAGGTGAACAAAGTAGTTTTTTTACTGGCGCAGGCTTAGAGTATGAAGAGAGTCGGCCTTACGAAATGGGCGATGAAATTCGTCGTATCAATTGGCGTTTAATGGCTAAAACAGGCAAAGCCTATACCAAATTATTTCAAGAAGAGCGCCAAGAGAACTGGCTTATTATCGTCGACCACCGTGCCAGCATGCGCTTTGGTACTCGCAAGCGTTTAAAAGCGACTCAAGCCACTCGAATAGCTGGTTACTTTGCTTGGCTAGCCCAAAAAGCCTCCATTCCTGTGGTGGGCGCACGCTTAACGGATAAACTCGATAAAACCCCACTATTTGAAGGTCGTGGTGCTTACTCCCACTTAATGGAAAAGTTCTCTGAACCCTGCCCTCCTTTAACTTTACAAGCCAACCAGCATGAACCACACTTGAACGACGTACTATTAGGCTTACTCCCGCAAATTCAGCCTGGCTCACGGCTCATACTCATTAGTGATTTTCACGATATTAACGATAAGACCACAGAGATCTTAGCCGCATTGCAACCTGTCGCTATGGTAAAAGCCATTTGTATACAAGACCCATCTGAATTAAAACTGCCTGAGATTGAAGGCTTACAGTTAGAATCCTTAAACACTCCACAAACCTTTACGATTGATTCTATCGCACAAAGAAATGCTTATCAGGCATGGTCAAAAAACTATCATCAACATCTACAATCCTATCTACAAAAAGCTGGGATAGAACCCATCATTATGCGAACAGATGAACCTCTTAGCGCTTTTAGCTGCTTTAAACCCGCTTCTAGCACAAAACAGGAAAATTCTGGTGCAAGTTAATCACCGAGTGACTTCAATCAATTCATCAACAGAGGGTTTGAACTTAATCGATATTGAGCCTCCCACAACGCCTGACTTTGACTGGTCTATTTGGGGCGAGTGGGCGCTTTGGCTGCTGGTTGTTATTTTAGTAATCAGCGTTCTATTAAAGTGGGGAAACCGTCTCTATAAGCCCGCTTATTTACGCTGGAAACTGGCGCGATTAACATCAATCGATCATCAAGGTGAATGCTTACCCATCGAACAAGCATGGCGACTTTATGGCGTCTGTTTACAAATAAAACAACTGATTAATCCTACTGAAACGCGTGCTCTACAAGAGTTTGATTGTTTAATGGAGCAAGTCAATCAGCTCTGCTTTTCAAACCAGACTGTTTCACGTGAAACTTATTTACAACTCATCACTCAAAGCAAACGCATTGTCACCAAACATGGTCATTTAAAACTTGATAAAAACCCTATCCTCATGGCTTTAAAAGCCAAGTTAAAAAGGAATCATTAATGGATGCTTGGCTGATGAGTCTTCTTCACTTAGAAGGTGTTCAATTTGCAAATCCAATCTGGCTGTGGGCTATGTTTTTATGGCCTGTATTATGGCTATTGTCATCTATTCTACAATCATCTTCAGGCAATAAAAATGATGACTTAAGCCAATTACAAGCCAGCAATCGCTTGGTCGTAAAGCATGCTTTAATTGATAAAATGGAGTCCGTATCACCAGCTAAAACAACCGTGAAGTGGCGATTTTCTCTCTCTAGAATGATCTTAAACTTAGTACGAGGCTGCGTCATTATTAGCCTATCTATTGCCTTAGCTCAACCTGAAAGAATTCAAATACTAGAGCCTTTACCTCAACAAAAAACAGTACGGGATATCATTTTTGTGATTGAAAGTTCTGCCTCTTTATTACTGCCAGACTATCAAATGGAGGGCCAATCTGAAAGCCGAATGAATGTGGTGAAAAGTGTACTAGATCAATTTATTTCAGGCTTAGAAGGTAACCGATTTGGTTTGGCTATTTACGCCGACAATGCTTATACCTTAATGCCTCTCACCAGTGATCAAACGGCCGCTCGTTTAAATTTGAAACGTTTAAAACCCCATTTGGCGGGGCGATTAGACACCGCAATGGGAGAGGCCTTAGGATTGGCTCTAAAGCAGACGGATGAAAGCTTACAACCTAAAGACTCTAATACCAATGAGACTTTAAGACGTGTCGTCGTCTTAATTAGTGACGGCTTAAGCAAACCAAGTCGATTGCCTATTTCAGAAGCGATTAACTACGCGCAGATGATGCAAGTTCCTATTTATACCATTGGAGTTGGCTCTAGTAACCAGTCAGCAGATCAACGACTTTATACAGGATTACTCTATCAACCGCTAGAATCCCAATCACTCAAAACGATTGCGAAAGAAACCAAAGGGCAATATTTTCAAATTGGCAGTGGTGCGGATTTAGGTCGAGTGTTACAACAAATCAATCAAGCTGAAGGCGTACCTTTTGAAACGCCACCACAACCACCGTTACACATTCCTCTCTATGACTATCCTTTAAATATAGGGGTAATGAGTCTATTGATCTATTTACTGCTAAGTCTTTTATTAGCACCCCGAATACACTCAAACCAGCCGTCTTCTCAAAATATTGAGGAGATTAAATAATGGAATTATTGAATGCACTATTAAATGGTGATTTGAACTGGCGTAATCAAAATTGGCTGTGGGCTTTGCTGTTACCATTGCTATTAGGCTTGATTAAACGCCTAAACCAACAAAAGCAAAAACAGAGTTATGCTGACGCACATCTATGGCCTTGGGTAGCCGCTTCTAAACATACAAGAAATGATACCCGCCTTGAAAAGAGCTTGCTCGATAATAAGCCTATCAACTCTGCCCCACGCAAAATGATTAAAAAGTTAAGCTTTCTCTTTAAAAAATTACAGCGTTTTATAATCTCGCCCAGTCGTTTAATTAGCTTAGCTTGGATTTGTTTAATCATTGCGTTAGCAGGCCCTAGAAGCTTTATCAGTGCACCCGATATTCAAAGTCGAGAAGGCGTGGATATTCTGGTCTCTATGGATTTATCGCACTCCATGACCGCTGAAGACACCTACCCCAATCGTTTTTTGTTTGCCAAGTCACTGGTTGAATCCATGGCTAATCAATTAGGCAAAGAAGATCGTTTAGCTCTGCAAGCATTTTCTGGACAAGGCCACATGGTGAGTCCTTTAAGTTATGATCGTAGTCTATTTCAACACGCACTAAATTTACTAGAACCCAATTTACTCCCTCTGCAAGGTAGCTGGCTAGAGCAAGCAGTGATTGGTGGTTTAAGTCATCTATCTCAGACGGCAGGCAAGGCTCAAGTCATGGTCATATTCACCAATGGCGCACCTGAATTTTGGCAGTCTGTCAATTTACCAGAATCCATTCAACAATCGCCTTTTGTACGCGCACAGAAGTTAAGCGAAACAGGCGTTAAGATTGTATTAGTCGGTATCGGCTTACCTACCGCCACTCCCTTGCCTGATCAAACCGATTCAACAGGTAATTTACATGTAAATGGTCTATTAGTCCAAAGTCGCTTAGAAGAAAACAACCTCAGAAAAACCGCTCAAAAATTAGAGGGAGTCTATTTACGTGCCGAACCAGGCCCAGCCTTTATGCAAAACCTGATCAAAGAGATCACCTTACCTACTGCCAGTCGCTCTATGGCACAATCCAACTTAATATGGCAAGATTATGCATGGCCGTTTATCGTAACTGGCTTTATTTCATTACTCGCTGCTTTCTATCTTTTAGGTTTTATGACACTTAATTTTAAAGGGTTGCTAACCAATAAAAACCGTCATTCGGCTAATGGCTTTATTTGGTTATCTGGCTTTTTAATTTTAAGCCTTTATAGCTTTCCACAACCCAGCTATGCACAATCGACAACGTCTCAACTAACGCCCTCGTTGCAACAAGCTTATAATGCCTATCACGCCAAGAACTACACCCTAGCACAGACTTTATATGATCAAATCCCTAACTATCATGGTTGGTTTGGTGCGGGTTCGTCCGCCTATAAGGCAGGTGATCTTGAAGCCGCGGTTTTATATTTTAGACAAGCAGCCTGGAGCGCTAAAAGTGATCATGAACGTGCAAAATCATTATTTAATTTAGGCAATAGTTACTACCAAGCCAACCTACTGGAGTTAGCGATTGAATCTTATCAGCAAGCGTTAGTTTACCAACCGAAATACGATAAAGCGGAACTTAACTTGCAGCTGACTCTAAAAAGAAAGGCCATTGAAGACCGTGGAAAAACATCACAAAAAGATCAGGAAGGTGATGAAGAGGGCTCAAAAAGCCGTGATAATAAAGGGGCTTTTTATGGAGGGCAAAAACCAAGTTCATCTGATTCAAAAGAACAGGGCTTTGGTTCTGATGGTGATTCACCTCAAAGAGATCAAAGTGGCAATAAAGTGATTCTGCCTCCCACAGGAAGTGAAACCGATTACAGTCTGTCTTCTCACGCCAACACATTACAACTCAATGCCGATGGCAGCACGGCAAGCCAAGCGAATATTATTTTAATTCAGCAACAACAGCGCCAACGAGCAGAAGCGTTTAAACATGAATTACAACAATTAGAAGACGATCAAAAAACCTTGTTAAAACGACTTTTTGAACGAGAAGCGGGCTTTCATGCACCACAAGAAAAAGCGCACCCTATTCCAGGAGTACAGCCATGGTAAAGCCTTACTCTACAAGTGTGTTCATTGTGATACTAACTTGGCTTAGCTTAGCATTCAGTCATCAAGTGAATGCTAACGACCCATCCCCTGAAATACCACTTTTTAAAGATTATCTAGGTAAAGTATATGTCAGTGTTCAACCCACAAAAATCACTCAAGGTGAAAAAGTTACTTTAACCATTAAAGGCGAAAACTTAGCCTCTTCGTTTGAGAAAATTGACTGGTCGCAATTTAACAAACACTTTGTAATCTATGATGTAGACAGTGGTTTTGATCGAATCAAAATCAAACTCTACCCCATAACACACGGAATATTTAACCTATCCGCTCAAAAAGCAGGCCTGATTAAACTGCCTAATATAAGCATTGAAGTACTTCCTAACCCTGACGTTTCTATTGATTGGCATCGACCTGAACTAAACCTTTACGCACAACAAAATACACTTTGGAAAGCTACGGTATGGGTTAAAAACAGCGCGAATAAAATCACTTTTGAACAAAGACACTCTACCTTAAATCAAGAAATTATCACTCACTTTCAAACCTTACCCGTACACAATAAACCTCATACCCTGCTCACAAGCGGTCAGTCACAACCCGACCAATCGAAGGGAAAAACGCAAACATTTGTTGCAAGCTATGAAGTCAAACCTTGGTCTAACACGCAATCAAAAGAGTTAAGACTACACTCACCTGCCGTGGTCATTAAAAACCCATCTAATCAGCGATGGTATTTTTTTGATAAACCCATCATCACTCTTGCACAACCGCTACCCAGCTTTTTACCGATGACCGTGGCCGTTGGCCAAGTTGAATGGGAAATGGTGCCCATGTCTGTTTGGCAAGAGACAGGCGCATTAAACCATTGGACATGGCAGATCAAGGGAACGGGGTTAACGGAAGCCTATATGAATAACCTTGCCCATCAGTTAATGAATCAAATTAAGCATAATCCAGCCATAGAATGGTTATCGGATTCTCGTGACCTGACCACTGATTACACGACTCAAGGCTTACAAACGACTTTGCAATTACGCCTGCCATACCGAATCAATCAAATGGGTTTCGTAGACTTTCCAGATCTAAAATTAGACTTTTTTAATCCATTAACAGGTAAGTTAGAATCCATCATTCAGCCCTCTCATACGAAGTTAGCCATTCCCACTTGGGTTATTTGGCTAGGATTATGGTTACTTTTATTAGCGGGGATTTTTGTGCTTTTTTTTGCGGGTTTAAGTTTAAAACAAGCTTGGCTAAATAGACGACTTCGCAAAGCCATTAGGCTAGCTAAAAACGTAAATGAGTTATGGCAATCTATGCTGAATTGGCGACAGGATCAACTCTCTTGGCAGGACTCATCTTTAAAAAGATTTTATGGTGAGTTACCTCTCAACTCAAGCCGCCAACAAGAGGGTTTACCACAATCCCACGTCATGCCATCATTAGGTCAGTGGCAAGATTGGTATAACCAACAATATGGGAAAAATAGTGAATTCAATCAACTGATCTGTTTACTGAATAAAACATTCTACTCCGCTCAACTTTCGCAGAAGAGCCAACAGGAAGACTGGTTAAAACTGCAAAAAATCGCACATAATTGGAGTCTCAGCTTACCTTGCTGGAACCCACGTTGGTTGCCTAAAATCAGACGAAAAAATAGCTAGTAAACCGCAATTCAAATAAATTGGCCTTTGAAAAATCGCTACTTATTAAAAGTCTCATTAAAAGGTTTGATGATTTTCTGATATTTTTTAAAAGCAATCCACAGGGCGTAAATCACTGACACTAAAATAATAACTGATCCCAAATAGACTAGACCCATTGAAAAGGTGTTTTCCCTAACGAAGCTTGGAATAAATAACAAAATTCCAATAACACCCCCTAACACAGCGGTTTTAAAAGCTGATTTAACAATTCCATTCATTAATAATTGTTTATGTTCTTTTGAGCCTAATTCCATATCATTTCCGTGACCATTCAAAAATTCTTTAAATGGATTGATTAACCCATTGCGTAAACCCACCTAAATCCATAGCACCAGACACTCTTGTGACTTCTTGACCCGCTTTAAATATCGCCAAAGTTGGAATAGATCGAATATTAAACTGACCTGCAATTTGCTGCTCAACTTCGGTATTCATTTTAATAAAGCGTGCTTTAGGTTCCATTTGAGCCGTAGCTTGACTAAAAACGGGCGCAAAGTTTTTACAAGGCCCGCACCAAGGTGCCCAAAAATCAACGATTAAAGGTTGATCTGTTTTTTTCATAGCACGTAAAAATTGATCACCCGTCATTTCAATCGGCTTACCTGTAAACAAGCCACCTTTACATTTACCACAAGTTGCATGGCTTGACAGTTTTTCATCTGGCACTCGATTGAGTCCACTGCAATGAGGGCACATAATAATCATGTTCATTTCCTACTTTATAAGAATTTTTTTCAAGACTCTAATACGTTTTAGAACATCCGTTTCTAGCCTAAGCAGCTCTAACATCAACTTAACTTACCAAACACACTACAACCAGCTAGGTTTAGGGCTTTCTTCACCCCCTGCATCAAAGCCTTTATTAACAAAACCATGTAAGGTTTCATCATGACATTTAATGAGTTCCACCAATTTAGGATTCTCTGTTGTTAAAACAGCTTCCACGCCCTTTTCAATTGCATAATACTCCATTGAAATCTCATCTTTATATTCAAAGAGTGCAGCAAAGAGAGGATCCCACGAACGAATAGCACGCCCCATTCCAAAACGTTTTTCCATACCAACAACGTGGTCTTGTAATACTTTAGCTAATTCAGGGGTATCCGCAGTGGTGGTACTTTTAATACCATTTTCGAGCAATTGAGTTTCACGATGAAGTTGTTCATGGTGTTCAAGTAAATGACTAAAAAGTGCTTGATCTTGTTTATGCTGTTCATCACTGCCATGGCCATGCTTATAGATACGCTTTGCTTTCATGTGTTTTCCTATCTCTGAGAACCAGTTATTGGATAAAATGATGTTTTTGAGGCAAAAAAAAAGCACAGTATTTATCATACTGTGCCAATTGCTGAGGAGCAATAAATTTTAAAATGACATACTAAAAGACTTTAGGGGAAGTCCAACTTGAATAAACTTCTTTATTTAAGTTGAGTCCAGTTTACGATTCAATCTGCTCTAGGTCAATTAGCAAAGATTGAAGAAACATTAAGAGATTATTAAGACTTTATAGGAATGTTAAAATTGAGGAAAATTTAAAGCGTACTCACGAAGTACGCTTTAAGAACTGGCACACAGGTTGTTAATTACTCGCTACTACCTAAGTTAGCAACAGCTGAATAGAAACTTGCCTTATTCTGCAAGCTATTTCCGTAGGTTAAACCTGAAGTCGTCTGATTGGCTTCTGTCGTATTAGTTTCTATCGAAGCATTGCTTCTGACTGTCTGAGAGGCCATCAACTCATTTTGACCATTTGATATAGCCTGCGCTGCATCAGAAATCGTCACAGTCGAATTACCACCGTTCGTTGACTGAGAAGAGGACTTATCGTCCATTCTTAGTTCAGGTTTGGCATTCATCTGATTCTGTTGTGGTTGTAATGAGAGTGCAGCAGATAAGGATGGATTAATCGCGTTCATCACTTTACCCCTCTTTAATTAGTTAATAACATCACTTACTATTATAAGGGTTACCACCCAACATTCAACTTAATTCAACTAATTCAATGAACTAAGCTCAAAACATTCTATTTATCCGCCTTAATTGAAAAGGTCTTATTCTTAGAAATTATTCTTCAATAACACACTAAAATTAATCACAATTAATATTGTAATCCCATAAAATATAGGTTTACCTCTCCTTATAAAAAGATCGTTTTATCCTTATGACTAAGCCTACAACCTCCACTGAACAGAATAAAGATACTCTATATGCTCAAGCACACGAAGCGGTAGGCGCTTTTCAATTTGATGAATCGGTCGTAGCGGTTTTTCCCGACATGATTCAGCGTTCGGTACCAGGGTATCAAACCATTTTAACGGGCATCGGTGAGCTCACTAAAATTCACGCCTTGGACAACAGTAACCTATACGATTTAGGCTGTTCTTTAGGAGCCGCTACCCTAACAATGCGCCGTAATGTCGAAGATAAAAATTGTGAAATCATCGCCATTGATAATTCCAAAGCGATGATTAAGCGTGCCGAAGAATATCTTCACGCATATCACTCCGATGTTCCTGTTCATTTACATTGTGCTGATATGACTCAGTTTCCCATTGAAAATGCTTCAGTCGTGATCATTAATTTTACTTTACAGTTTATTGACCCTGATCAGCGAGAGGCCTTATTAAAAAATATCTACCAAGGCCTAAAACCTGGCGGTATTTTAATCCTATCTGAAAAGCTTCACTTTGATGACCCTACCCTGCAAGAAAGTATTGAACATTTACACTTACAGTTCAAGCGTGCCAATGGGTACTCTGAGCTGGAAATAAGTCAAAAGCGAAGTTCTTTAGAAAACGTTCTCATCACAGATACTGAGCAAACTCATTTAGACCGTTTTCATCAAGTGGGCTTTCAGTCCGCGGGCATTTGGTTTCAAGCTTATAACTTTGTCTCTTTTTTGGCCATTAAAGCATCTTAGTCAGCAAACAGGCACATTTAATCACTTCGAAAGTTCCTTTAGGAAGCTCTGAATACAGACATCTTTCTTAAGTGGTCTCCACCGCTTATAATGCCCAACATATTTTTAACCCTCTTTTGGATAGGTTTTACGTGAAGCAGCATTACGACACTTTTTGGGCGCACTTAGAAGATACAAAACTAGAATCTTGGATGTCACAATTACCTGATATCCTTGAAGAAGCCATTAATCCTGAAGGAAATGGCAACCTACCGCGCTGGATGAACGTCATGGAACAGATTAAATCCTATCCGGGTCAGGTTGATTACGATTTAAACCAGTCCGCTATCACCGTCTCCTCACAACCGGCTTTAAGTGCCGAGAAAAAAACTGAACTTGAACACGTTTTACGAGGCTATCATCCCTGGCGAAAAGGGCCTTTTTCTATTCATGGTATAGAGATTGATACCGAGTGGCATTCCGACTGGAAATGGGACAGAGTCAGCCCACATCTCTCACCTTTAAAAGGTAAAAAAGTGCTAGATATCGGTTGCGGTAGTGGTTACCACCTGTGGCGTATGGCAGGCGAAGGCGCTGAGTTGGCGGTTGGCGTTGATCCTAACCTGCTCTCAATGAGCCAGTTCTTAACCCTTAAACATTTTATTGGTGAATCGGTACCCGCTTATTTTTTACCTTTAACCTTAGAACAGCTACCCGTTTCAACCAAAGGCGGTGCGTTTGATACCGTATTTTCTATGGGTGTCTTATATCACCGCCGCTCGCCTATCGACCATATTTATGACTTAAAACAACACTTAACACCCGGTGGGGAGTTAGTTTTAGAGACCTTAGTGATTCCTGAAAACTATGGTCAAATATTGGTCCCAGAAGACCGTTATGCACAAATGCGAAACGTCTGGTTCTTACCCTCCGTCAAAGAGCTAACGCACTGGTTAAAACGCTGCGGTTTTGAAAACATTCGCTGTGTCGATGAAAATCAAACCTCTATTGAAGAACAACGCTCCACCGACTGGATGCAGTGGAACTCGCTAGAGAGTTTTCTAAACCCCGAAGATCACAATCAAAGCATTGAAGGCTACCCAGCCCCTTTAAGAGCCGTTATGGTCTGCAACACACCAAAATAAAAGGCTTAAAACTTTAATTAACCACACTAAAGTTAAAATACAGCATATATAAAAAAATATAAGTAACTTTACATATTACTAGAGTTTTAGTATATCATTGCAATAAACACAGCAATCCACCCTGGTGGTGTGTATTTTAAATATTAAGGATTCTGTTAATATGAAAAACCTAGTGATGATTGTAGGTCTAATGGCGTCAACAGCTACATTTGCGCAACCTTATCAAGCCGAGGTCGATATGGAAAAAATGATGGCGCAGATGAAGAAATACCAAACCTGTATCAAAGGGGTGGATCAATCCAAGTTGGAGGCGTTTGAAAGACGGGCAAATCAGCATGAAGCTAAAGTAACTTCGCTGTGTGCAAGTGGAAAACGTGCGCAAGCAGAAGCTATGGCAACGTCATTTTATGAAGAAATAGAGAGGGATCCGACATTAAAAGTGGTCTTAAAATGTGGTGAGTTGATAACGAACGTAATGCCATCTACGGATTTAGAAAAGGATGAGTCTAACCAACATGTATGTGATATTGGTCCAGAGGCTCATTAAGGAAACTCTGATTAAATACTTTCATTTTTTGGCAATGCCAACTTTCAAATCTTGTAAATAATTGTTTAGCTTTGCAGTAACCGTTTAAGCCTTCCAAAACTGAAAGCTGCCGATATTTATTTGTGCTGAAATCACATTATCGGGACTCGTAGAACCTGAACGCAACAACTAAAAAAGGAGCCATCAAGCCCCTTATTTTTTTGAAATAATTACCACCGCTAAAATAACGGAATAGATAAGTTATTTCAAACGTTCAACCGTTATAACAATTTTACCTTCATTGTTTCCGTAATACCGTCTATGGTCATTCGCAAACGGCATAAACTCACCCGATCTTTGAAGCTCCACCTCCACAGGCCCTTTGCCAATTTCAAACGTATAATCATCGTCTTTAATGCAACCACACAAACAAAACCAGTCAGCATCAGGCACCCTTCTAAAAGGCTCCATTAAGGCAATCCCAATTTCAGAAAAGCCTAGCTGTTCACTGTCTCTATTCCAACCTTCTGGACCACACTCATCAACTTTGCCATCTTTCCACTTTTGATTAGGTGCAACGGAAAACCGATAAGTCGCTCCCTTTTCCAACATTAAACCACTGTGATTATAAAGTTGATTAGCAAATACCGTCACCGACTCCTTCTGAGGGCCACCAGCGTCCTCTGGCTTAGCTAGGTAACGTAAATCGTTTCTCGGTGTTTCAATGTGCGGAGTCAGGCCATTACAGTCTTTCAATCGACCATCAGCATAGATCACAGTATGTTTTTTATTTTTTAACGATTTCGGACGATAATCCCCATCCCCATTAATTCGCGCTGCAACTGACCAATGAATCAATGGTTTTTTGCTTGAAGGTTGATCATGTTCAATCACGCAGCACAAACGATCGGTTAACGTCGTCCAATCCAGTATAAAAAACCGATCTTGCTGATGGTTTTTACCAAATGGACTAGGATTACGCGCTAAATCGTCCAAACCTATTTCATACTTAACATCTTCAGGTATGACCTTTTCCAGTATCGCTTCTGTGGGCATTCCATATTTTATGCCTGGAACGTTATCTGACACCCACTGCAGAAAATACTCTAACGAAATATCAGACAATCGATCTCGATAGTAACCCCCACCCACGTCAGAATGGGCACCTGCAAACCAAACTTCATGAACAATGCCTTCTTCGTTATTCATTAAGGTCGGTCTAAAAGCAAGCCGCTTATCATCCAAACTCAAACAATGAAGTGCTTTCACCACGTTACTTGGTAAATTATGACCATTTTCAAACACCACGTCCGATTGAGGTCGACTGGACTTATCTAAATTAGGCACACCAATACTGGCGACTGTTTCATACAGCGCTTCATAAATAAATCGTCCAATATTTGCATAAGCAGGATCATCTTTTGCTTTATCTTGATGAAGTTTCTCGATTAAGGCCACAAATCGTCTGGCTAAAGCCGCGCCTCGGCTAAAACCCGTTACCAGTACTTTATCGCCAATCTGATAACTGTCTTTAAAATCTTGCATGGCTTTTCTAAGAATACTGGCCACATCGGATTTTTCTAAAGAAAGCGCCGCATTAAAGAGTCTTTTAAGCCTAGAACCGTAAGTACCAATGCCATGATAATAAAACACTAACTGAGAAGAACCACTCCAATGTGATTCATAATCAGCCAAATCGCTCTTGGGCTTAAGATCACCACCAGCCATCAAGTGAAACTTTAAAATATTGGTGATATTATCATCTTCTTTTGTGCCTTTGTAATCGACCTTTTGCACCGCATCCGAAGGCTCGTTACTGGTGCCATCAAAGTTAAATATGATTAATTTTGACATGCTCTATTCTCCTAATCATCTCGTCTTAACAGCCATATTAGATTTATCTCAGAGCCCTATTTTTTCTAACAAGCCCCAGTGGTACTAATATATACCTATATAAATACATTATTACTGCTTTAGAATCGATTCACAGACTATTTAGAAAATAAGATATGATTTAAATCAATTTAGACCATTACTTTTTATCAAATATAACAAGGGATAAAAAATACCAACAAAAAAAGGGGAGAAAGCTAATGCTTTCTCCCCTTCTCTAAATCTTAAAAAAATGGCTATTAAGATTAATTTTTAAGCTTGTTTACGACGACGAGATGCCATAAAGCCAACCAAACCTAAACCGCCTAACATTAAAGCAATCGCTGAAGGCTCTGGAACAGGTGAAATTGGCTCATTGATGACCATATTATCGATACTTGGCCAGAAACCATTATGATGAGGTGCATTACCAGGAGCAATAAATTCAAGAGTTGATAACCCTGCAATACTTACATCTACAGTATACCAATCCGCCCAGTTTGTATAATTAGTTAAATCTACTGTTGTACTCCAAATAACCTGATCTGAGGCATCTAATCCCTTAATATCAATTACTCCAGCTGATCCGCCATAGTTCTCCCAAGGCATTCCATTCATTTCAAAGCTATTAACGGTTGTAGGTGATGAAAAATAAATATAATCATTTGTATCGTACATTTCATTATACAAATGGCCACCGCCCGTACTATTCCAAGTCATGTCCCCACCTAGAGTCACACCCAGGTTTCCGGAGTCATTAAAATCCAAAGTAGCTGCATTTGATAATGTTGCAAACGTGCTTAAAAAACCGACAGCCAATACTTTATTTAAAGTTTTCATACTCTTTCCTTACTTAATAATATTAAAAATATGCCTGCAGTTCAGCCGCTCTACTTTGAACCTGTAACTTTCCGTACACAGAAAACTATGTTTGGCCTTAGCAACCTGATCAATTATATGGGATTTATAATATGCACATCAATTCGTATATATCACCCATTAGTTAGCAAAATTTTTTAACATATTGATTTAATGTAGTTAATACAACACCTCCTGAAGCGCAGTTAGATCGTTATTCACAGCGTACGACCGACTGGATGCCGCGGCATTATGGAATTATTTAGATAACTTTTTGAATCCTGATGACCATAATCAAAGTATTGAAATGTATCCAGCGCCACTAAGAGAAGGGACGAAATTAGAAATGTTATTCAGGTCCGTTTTTAAACACATTTGGAATAAGCCTTTAAATAAAGGGGATTTAAACGATGAGAACTCCCTAAAATACTCTAAATTAAACGTTGTAAGAGACAAAGGTTTGTTCAAAGAATGAATGGAAAAGCACTTGCTTAATAACCCCCCCTCCCTTCTCAAGTCGCAAACGGCTCAAAAAATCTCCCTCTTTTTAAGCTCAATAAAACCTCAAGCATTCCATCAAGCCAAACCATTTTCAGTCTTGTAATTATGAGTATAATAATTTCTCTTTATTAATAGCTTTTATGGATGGTTCTACCGTGTCGGAAACTTTAAATCACGCGCTTTCTTCACGTTTTCAGTCTCTACAGACGTTTATCAATCAGCACATTATTGGTCAACCGCATTTAACCCAGCGCCTATTGATCACTTTACTGTCGGAAGGCCATTTATTAGTTGAAGGGCCTCCGGGTTTGGCGAAAACCAAAGCCATTAAAGTTCTGTCTAATGTATTAGAAGGTGTCTTTCAACGTATTCAATTTACGCCCGATCTCTTGCCTTCGGATATTACGGGCACCGATATTTATCGCCCTGAAACCGGTGAATTTGAGTTTCAGGCTGGGCCGATTTTTCATAATGTCATTCTAGCGGATGAAATTAACCGTGCGCCTGCAAAAGTTCAAGCGGCTCTGCTTGAAGCCATGGGTGAAGGCCAAGTCAGTGTGGGGCAACGTAGTTTGCCGATGGAAAAATTCTTTATGGTGATGGCCACACAAAATCCACTGGATCAAGAAGGGACTTACCCACTGCCAGAGGCACAACTTGATCGTTTTATGATGCATGTTAATGTTGACTACCCTAACGCAGAAAGCGAACTGAAAATATTGGAACTGGTTGAAAATGAAGCCCGTGCGCTCGCTATTGAAAGCATTGCGCCTTTAAGCCAAAATGATCTGTTTGCCGCACGCCAGGCCATTTTAGATATTCATGTTGCCGATAGCATTAAGACCTATATTGTTGAACTGGTCATGGCTACGCGCCAGCCACAAAAATACAGTACCGACCTAGCCAATTTAATTGCGGTGGGTGTCAGCCCAAGAGCCACCATTGCCCTTTCTCGTTGTGCTCGCGCTCATGCCTGGTTAAATGGCAAAGACTTTGTTAGCCCTGATGATGTACAAGCCGTGATTCACGATGTGTTCCGCCATCGTTTACTGCTGAATTTTGAAGCGGAAGCACAAAACATTAGCCCCGATCAAGTCATCAATCAAGTGCTTAGTTTTGTACCCGTTACCTAATAACCACCTTAATAATGACCTTGAGTATCAGTTAGGTAATTTGTTGGAGTCTTGCTAAGGATGTTGCCTTTTATTTCAAAAAAACCGATTAAATCTGGCGATACAGGACTGTCTGAAACATCTGATCAACCTTCAGAAAATCTATACAGCCAACTTAATGAGTTAGTCGGATTTCGGTTTCACGTGAAACAAAAAAAACTGGCTCAGCAGAACAGTTTAATGTCGAGCAGCTCGGGTAGTCACCACACTCAGCGTAAAGGTCGTGGTATGACGTTTAGTGAAGTGCGTCAATATCAAGCGGGTGATGACATTCGCCACATTGATTGGCGTGTGACCGCGCGAACACAAAAAGCCCACACCAAAGTATTTATTGAAGAACATGAACGGCCAACCATTGTCGTCACCGAACAAAGCCCTAACTTATTTTTTGGCTCACAGGTTCGCTTAAAAATTAATCAGGCTCTAAATCTATCCGCTATTCTGGCCTGGACAGCACTCAATCAAAATGAACGCGTGGGTGCCTTAACCTTTAATCAAAATCACCAAGCTTGGATTGCGCCAAAACGCAGTCAACAAACGCTGTTGCAGAGCCTGCAAAAATCCATTCAGCTGCAAACTGAAATTAGCCAACCTGAGCAAAACAATCCTCTACGCTGGCAAAACACTCTTAAGCAACTGTCTCAAGTCACTAAACCAGGTAGCCAGCTGTTTTTAATTGGCGATATGCTGCAATTAAATGAAACCAGCTTCGGTTATTTGCAGAAACTACGTCGTCATAACGACATAGTGGCATTGCATGTATTTGACCCTTTAGAGAAAAACCTACCCGAATTAGGTTGGTTAAGCCTGACAAAAAACGTCTATTCAGAACACATTCTTAAGTTAGACAGTGCGCGTGACAAAACGCGTGACAGTTACGCCCAACTCTATCAAAACCAATGGCAAATGGCCGCCGAACAATTTATGAAAATGAAAATACCACTGATTGAAGTGGCCTGTAACGAAGACCCTTTAGCCAGCCTAATGCATCATAAAGTCATTATTTAGCCTTTAACTAATGGCTATTGGAAAAGATTCAATGAACCTAAATGAACAACAGCTACAACTTTTAAATCAACTGCAGGACATACAACTGCCTGAACCGATTGGTTGGTGGCCACTCTCCACAACGTGGTGGATGTTACTTTTTATGGTTGGCACCTTACTGATAGGCGTTATTTGGTATTTTTTAGAGCGGAAAAAACGTAATGCTTATCGAGAGGAAGCCATGGAAGCGTTACATAAAATTGATCGCTCAAACACAGCCAATCAACAAGTGTTGGAAATTAACCGATTACTGAAACAGGTGGCTTTAACCGCTTATGCACGAACCGATGTTGCACAATTAAGTGATCAATCTTGGTTAGCGTTTTTAAGCAAAACCGCCAAACATATTAATCAACCCAGTCAGTTATTACAGGGTTTACAAATGGCCTATCAAACGCCAAGTCAAGAAGCCGAGCAGATTCGTAAAAACCAACAGGCGTTAACCGATTTTAAACACTATGCATCGCAATGGATTAAAGGACATCATCAATAATGGATTGGATCAGTTTGATTACACATTTTTTAACTCAAATTGAATTTTTATGGCTATGGATGATTGTGTTACTGCCTCTGCCTTGGATCATTCGTGCTATTGTTAAACCCGTTGTGCAAAAACAAGTGCCACTGATAGCGCCGCAAATTATCCGCCGTATTGAACACCAAATTGCACAAGAGGCGCTGATCGAAGTCAATCGCAAAAAAAAGAGCATTCCTGCATTAATGATCTTACTTTGGCTACTGCTCATTCTGGCTGCCATGCGTCCTGTTTGGTTCTTAAGCCCTACGCCTTTTCAAGTCAGCGGTAAAGAGATGATGTTAGCGGTTGATCTCTCAGGCAGTATGCAAAAAGAAGATATGTATTTAGGGGGTTATGATGTTAATAGACTCATTGCCGTAAAGGCCGTGGTTTCAACCTTTATTGAACAACGCCAGGGGGATCGTATTGGTTTGGTGGTGTTTGGAACACAGGCCTTTTTACAAAGCCCTCTGACCTATGATTTACAAACCGTTAAAACCTTATTAAATGAAACCGCCATCGGTATGGCGGGCAATAACACCGCCATTGGAGATGCCATCGGTCTAACCTTAAAACACCTTCAGAAATCCAAGCAGAAAAACGCCGTACTCATTTTATTAACCGACGGTTCAAATACCGCTGGTCAAGTAGATCCACTCAAAGCGGCCGAAAAGGCCAAAGAACTCGGCCTAAAAATTTACACCATTGGAGTCGGTCGTGTTGAACACCGTACTGGCTTAGATGCCTTTTTAGCGGGTAAAAGTGACATTGATGTTGAGTCTCTAAAACGCATTGCCGCCATGACCGATGGGCAGTTTTTTCAAGCCAATGATACCCAACAGTTGAGCGAAATCTATCAACACATTAACCAATTAGAAAGTACGGAACACGAGGTCTTTAATTATCGAAACCGCTCAGAACTTTATATCTGGCCTTTAGGTTTCGCCTTTTTAATCAGTCTGTTCATCGCAGGATTACAACTGAAGAGATCGGGAGCTTAAGATCAATTATGAACGAACTATTTGAATTTCAACTGTTACGTCCCTATTGGTTACTCGCCTGTCTGCCTGTGGTTTGGTTACTGTGGCGCTTTTGGCAGAGCAAAACCAAACAAGGCGCATGGCACCAAGTCATTGCCCCACAATTTAGACACCTGTTATTGGGTGCCGATCAAACGGGACAGGTCTCACTAGTCAGCAAATTGTCTATTGTTGGCTTAGGGCTTATTTGGCTTCTAGCGATCATAGCGCTGACTGGACCCTCTCTAAAATCGGTTGAAGTGCCTGCCGAAAAAAATCAGCAAGGTTCAGTAATTGTTTTGGACCTCTCTTTATCGATGCTGGCCGATGATTTAGCGCCTAATCGCCTGAGCCGTGTACGCTACAAAATCACCGATTTACTGAAACAGCATCCAGAATTGTCAATCGGTTTAGTCGGTTATGCAGGAACAGCCCACTCCATCTCACCTATTTCAGAAGACAATCAAACTTTGCTGGGTATGTTGCCCGCTTTAAACCCTGTAATTATGCCAAGTTATGGTTCCAATCCGTTACTGGGTTTTGAAAAAGCCAAAACCCTGTTTGAAGGCGCGCACATCAACCACGGCCACATTATTTGGATAACCGACGATTTAGAAATAGAACAAAAATCGGCCTTAGAAAACTGGATCAAACAGCACGATTACAGCTTGAGTATTTTAACCGTGGGCACAGCAACAGGTGGTGCGGTACACATTCCCAACTACGGTTTATTGAAAGACGAAGCAGGCAAAATCATTCTGCCCACTCTTCCGATGGAACGTTTTAACTCATTGGGCCAATTAGACAAAGTCACCCTCAGTCATTTAACCACCAGTGATCAATCCTTAAAAGCCTTACTGCCTCCAATATTAGCCGTAAAAAATGAAACCGATTCAGAAGGCACAAACGATACGCGTGTGATACACCCACTAGATGGAGGTATCTTTCTACTATTATTGCTGGTGCCTTTAGTTGCACTGCTCTACCGTCGTGGCTGGATTTTAAGTCTCTCTTTTGTCAGCTTGCCTTTGGTGGGTGTTCTGTCTGCTGGGCTATTATCGGTAGGATTATTCACCCCAAACACCAGCTACGCTGAAGATAAGATGCCTGCCTTGAGTGATTTCTTTCAATCACCTGATCAGCAAGGGTATAAAGCGTGGCAAGAAAATAACGTAGAAGCTGCGGAATCCCTTTTTGAAGATGATCAATGGCGTGCCAGTTCGCTATACCGTTTAGAAAAATACCAAGAAGCCGCAGAACTGTTTGCTAAAGACAGCAGTGCAACCGGCTTATACAATCACGGGAATGCACTCGCCAAGTCTGGCCAATTAGAAGAGGCCAAACAAGCCTATGAAAACGCCCTAGACAAACAAGCGGATTTTTCTGCAGCGCAACAAAATTTAGAAATTATCAACCAACTGTTAACCGAACAGAAACAACAACAAGAGCAACAAAAACAAACGCAGGATAACGAGCAAAACAAACCATTAGAAGACCAAAAACAGCAGGACGGTCAGGAAAATAATGATCCCTCGAATCAGAATCAGCAGAATTCCGATTCTCAAGAAAACAGCTCCAACCCAACCTCACAAGATTCCAAGTCAGAGGAAGGTCAATCTTCAGAAAACCAAGACTCTAAAGATGAAGCTTCTACCCAACAAAGTAATGCTTCGAATGCTCAATCGAATTCTGAAAATACCTCTCAGAATAAAAACGATGATTTAAACAATGAAGCGGTTCCAGAAGCCGATCACTCACAATCAGCCGAACAAAATGACCAAGAAGACCAGACTCCACCGCATTCTGAAAATAGCCTCCAAGACAGTACACAAAACTCAGGCAATGAAGAACAAGCAGACTTAAACCAATCTAAATTAGCGGATGAAAAATTAACTGCCAAACAGAATCCCCAAAATCAGATTCCTTTAAGTGCAGAAGAACAGGAACAGCAACAAGCCACCCAAAATTGGTTAAAGCAAATTCCAGATGAACCTGGACTGTTTTTAAAACGAAAATTTGAATATCAATATCAACAACAATCGAACCAAGCCGAGCAATCAAACAGTGGGAATAAACAATGGTAGACGCAATAAAATCCACTCAGACGGGTCTTTTCTCTCAATTAGAGCCTAAGTCATGTTCAAAACATTATAAAAGCTTAATAAGTCGTTTAACACGCTTAACAACCCTGTTTGTGGTGCTATTAATGATGCCCTTGTGGGCCTTTGCCCAAAGCCTAACCGTTTCTTCTGACCGTCAAACTATTGAGATGGGCGATATCATCACGCTCTATATCAAAGCCGACTTTCAAACCCGCGGAAACCAATTAGATTTAGACAGCTTAAACGATCAATTTGAAGTATTAGGTCGTCAACAGAGCAATCAAATTTCCATTATTAATGGCAGTTTTACATCCAATACTCAGTGGAAAATCACTCTGCTTGCTAAGCAAGTGGGCGAGTTGATTGTGCCGCCGTTGCGCATCAATAATGTTGAAAGCTTACCTTACAAAATCAATGTACTGCCAGTACAGAAAAAATCGGCCAATCATCTTGGCAACTATTTTTTAGAATCCAGCCTGAATAAAAAACAAGCCTATATTCAAGAGGAAGTGCTCTACAGTTTCAGGCTTTATTTCTTGGGTGAATTTCAAGGCAATATCCGACCACCCCAATTTGAAAACAGTCTTTCAACCACACTGAAAGATCAAGGTGTCTATGGCAAACAAGTCAATGGACAGCAGTACACCGTTTATGAGTGGCTCTACTCCATTTACCCACAACAAAGTGGCGATCTTACGATTACAGGCCCGCTTTTTTCAGGGATTCACCGTTATCGTAATCGCCAAAAAGGCATTCAGGAAATGGCCGAATCGCAAACCTTAACCGTCTTGCCTGAACCTAGTAACTTTAAACAACAAGCCAATAATGCCTGGTTGCCCGCTAAATCCGTCAAACTGGCTCAAACATGGCAATCGCTGCCCAATACTATTCGAGTGGGAGACAGTTTAACCAGAACCCTTACTTTGGATGTGCTCGGTTTAAGCACAAGTCAGCTTCCTAGTTTATCTACTGAAAATCAGCCTGAATTTAAAGTCTATGCCGATCAACCTATCAGCGAAGAAACCGTTTTAAATGACGGTTTACGCAGCCAACTGACCTTAAAGCAAGCCATCATCCCAACGCAAGCTGGGCAAATCACTCTGCCTGAACAGACATTAACTTGGTGGAATACCGAAACAAATACCATGGAAACGGCTCGTATTAAAGCGCAAACATTGACTGTATTGCCTGCACTTAATACAAGATCAAATCCCTCTTCTAATCACCAGCCAATCGTCCCTTCTGGCGAGGAAAATCTGCAAAACTTGCAGCCTACTGTACCTGAAGAATTAAAAGAAAAGGTTTCACGTGAAACCCACTTTCTATGGCCGCTCATTACCACACTACTGGCCTTAACTTGGTTTATCACCTTGTGGTTGTGGCGCAAGCAAAACCAACAATTTAAAGCGCGCATACAAACACTGGAACAAACCAAAATAGATAAACCTGAAAATAAAGGCACTCCGCTTAAAACGAATCACACTTTCTGCACTGGCAACACAGACTTATTGCCAAAGGACTTTTATCACCAATTAAGGCAAGAGCTTAATCTAAAGTATGGAATTCAGAACTTCAGTGATCTTCAAGATGCCTCCTTAAAACAAGCGATCAATAGCTTAGAAAAACACCTATTTTACGACGCGGTCTTGCCAGAAGAAACACTTAAAGAAATTTGTAAAGGCGTGCAAAACATTCCAACCCTAGCGGATATAAAAGCGCCCTCAACAGAGAGTAAATTAGCTGCTTTGTATCATTCATAAAGCAGTAGACAAAAACACTAAGCCAACACTTTACGAGCAACTCCATAAAAAAAGGCGCTCAATTGAACGCCTTTTTGATCACTCACTTTCCACTATTTTTCTAGTCACAATGCTTCTAAAGAATATATAACTCATCCCAGCAATCGCCCCATAAAAATGCGCATCCACAATAATATGGCCACTAATCAATTCAGTACTACCTGAAAATGGGCCGAAGACCTGCTCGTAAAATAGTTTTAAAGCAACAAGAATTAATAACCCTTTTTCTGCGTAAGTGTTAAATTCTTTAAGCAGGCCTGCTATCAGTAGGCCGTGTAGAACGCCTGAAAAACCAACATAATGCTCTAAGTAGGGGTTGAATGTAATCAATCCTAAACTCACTATAAACGCCAAAACCAGTACTAATGCAAGCCATTCTATGGGCTTAAATCGATCTCCCACTAGGAAGCAAATAAACCACAATCCGACCAGATTTAAATAGAGATGAGTGTCATTCAGGTGAACAATATGAGCCGTCAATAAGCGCCAATATTCACCGTTTACAATAAGCAGCCGTTGAAAAGAGAGCGGCTCAGAAAAAAGCTCATCCGGTAAAAATACAGCCAACATTAAAACCGTTAAAATCATTGGAAATAACCAAAATTTTAAGCGCTTTAAATGAGTATTCACTTTAAACACTCTCTTCTCATAGAGAAACGATGATTAGTCAAATCGGTACATCACACCAAAATCTAAAATAGAAACAGGCTCTCCTTCAATTCTATAGTGTGAAACATTAGCACTGAACATAACATTAGCAACCAACTCAGTCTCAAATCCTAAGCCAACCACGCCACTGACGCCGTTATTATTGACCTTTCGACTCACCGTCGTTGTCTCTAATGTATATTGGTTCGTCCAGTCTAAAAGACCTGCTTTAACCACAATATTGCTGGCATTATCAGCTGAATGACGGTAGCTTCCCACAAGTTGCCACCCTTGTGCTGTTTGAGGGTGAATATCACTCACACTGGTTAAGAAGGTATTAATATCAGATGTACTGCCACTCAACGTAGTGGTGACTTCGCCTAAATCCACATAACCCACTTCTACTCCCCATTTAGGGGTGTATTGATAGCCTATGTACGCTTGCCATGTGTTTCGGTTATCACGGTTGCTGGTGGCGGTGGCATTTAACCCTAGATCCGATAACTGTCTGTTAATTGAGTCCGCACTCTCGCTCCCCATGGCATAGCCAATATTACCTCCAATCGTCCAATTGTTGGCTTGAGCTTGTCCTACAGAAAGTAATAGCCCTGCTGAAAGGGAAATCAAAATATTACAATGTTTCATGCTTTACTCCTTTCTTTCTAGCGGCCAAAATACGTGGCACAGCAAACAGGCCTAATAAACTTAACCATAGAGGACTAAAACTTCCGCCTCCACTGCTGACTTTTACTTCTACCTCTGTATCTACAGGTGTTGGTGTTGGAGTTACAGCTAATACAACCGCCACTCCACCTGGATCATCCACTGTATTATCCACCACACCATCTGCATCATTCGGTCCACCATCTTCTATCGTCAGTTGAACACACCAGTGCCCTTGACTTAAACCTGCTTGATAAGCGGTATCACCAGGTGGAGGGCAAAAGCCTTCCGCCCCTGCCGCTGAAGCTAGGCTGTTATTAGCATCTTCAGTAAAGGTCATCCAGCCTCCTGGTAGCAGTTTACGATAAACCGCATTGGCAGGAATCGCAGATAATTGTGGGATAACGAGACTCACCGACTGGCCTGCAACGGGTAAGCCGCCAATACTAAAATCAAATACACCTCCGTTATAACTGAATTCACTATCAGCCTGAGCTCCCGCACCATTGTTGGCGTGACTGGCAATATCATCGTCATTAACACTGGCTTTATTACCACCCGCACGGAAAGCAACTTGCCCCAGCTGCATACGTAAACCGGGTTCCGTTTCCATCACAAATTCATTAGAGACTGATCGCTTCTCTTGCAAGGTGTTGCTTGGTAAATTGGCGCTATCTAGATAGTCGGGTACGCCATCTCCATCGCTGTCTCCTAACCCCTCTGTAATATCATCAATCAAGTCGCCATCCGTATCACTGGTATCAAGGGTGGGCAATGTCGCCTCTACCCTTACAATGATTTCATCACGGCTCGTCAAAGCGCCTGTTCCATTGTCCGTGACTGTGACACTTAAAACAAAAGCACCTTCTGTCGTTGGATCAAACGTAAAAGTATTATCCAAGCCATCAGTATCAACTAACGCATTATCCGTTGCACTCCAGTCATAGGTATGCGTATCTGTAGCGTTAGGGTCGGTCACCGTTGCCGTCACCACCACATTCCCACCAGCCTGCTCAATTAATCTTGTGGCTCCACTTCCTTGATCCGCTTCTAAGCTAACATCTGGTGCCACATTACCTTCGTTAATGGTCATGGTATGTGTCGATTTAGCGCCAACGACGGCATTAGTTGGTGTGCCTAATGTAACTACCATGGTTTCAGACCCTTCACCCGCACCATCATCAACAATGTTCACAGAAATAGTCGTTGAAAGATTGGGGGAAGTAATGTCCACCGAACCGTCTACCAAATCATGATCTGATGATCCATCCGTTAATGCCGTACCTGAGAGCGTATAAGGAACCGTAACAGGGTAAGTTACCGCTGAGCCGTTCAAAATAACGTCAAAGGTGGCCGTGGCTCCTTCAGCACTCACTTGATCTTTACTTAACCCAACCAAAGGAGTGACATTCACAGTTTGTGTTGCCGTACCCGTATTACCCGCGGCATCGGTTGCACTCCACGTGACAGTGTGCACCCCAGGTTGATAGTAAGGCGTTGCATCTGACGTTGGCGTTAAGCTACCATCTTTAACATCACTTGCCGTGGCCGTTCCTAACGTGACTGGCGTAAACAGTCCCGTTGCATCCACATTAACCGTGGCGGGCGCGGTGACTGTCGGTGGGTTATCGTCTAAAGTAGGATCTTTACTATTATCGTACTCAAATAGGTTCGTTAAACCGTCGCCATCGATATCCCCTGCCGCATCAGCGTCATTAAACGGGTCTAAACCGTTCGCTGTCTCCCATGCATCTGGCATACCATCGCCATCACCATCTGGATCAACACCGTCGATTAACGAATCATTATCATAATCACCCGCCACGGCCGCTGTTGGTGCACTGGTACTGGTTTCTAAAGTACCGCCGTCATCTGTCTGAGTGGCCACGACTGTCATCGTTTCACCCACATCCGCACGCACTAGGGTGTAAGTGGCACTGGTTGCTCCACTAATATCACTCCCACTACGCTTCCACTGATAGCTAAAGGCACCCAAACCATCTGCATCTGTTAAGCCTGTTACATCGGCTGCTAGATCCAAATGTTCCGTTGGAGTACCCGTAATGGCGACGGTACCTACCATACTGTCATTATTCCTGTTTACTGTGATAACTGCGGTTGAAGTCGGCCCTGTTAATGCGGTTGAATCCACGGCAACAAACTCAATATTACGACTGGTTGTATTCGGGTTCTGGCTGGTATTGTTGTATTGCACCGATGACATCAATGCAAGCATCGTCGTACTATCTAGAAAGCCATCACCATCGCCCCCTGCAGCCGTAAAGATAAGCTCACCCGTTGCACTGTTATAGCTCGAAACAACGACCGTATCTCCGCCAATGGTTGCACCATTTACAGTGGTAGAACTCAAGCTCTCAACTCCGTCGCCATCTGGGCGTGCGATGAGTGTTGCTTTTAATGAGGTGTACGTTGAACCATCATCCATAATTGTTGGATCGACATCCGCCACGGCAACCGCACCGCCGTCTTCTGTAAAGGTGGCGTTATAGCCACCAATGGTGTTGCCACTGCTATTGTTACCATCAAGATCAAGGATAGGCGCTCTCACCAAATTGACCGTAACATCTTGGTTAGCCGAAGTCGGGCTACCGCCGTCTCCATCATTTACAGTGATACGTACCGTACGCGCTAGTGTGTTTACGGTACCCGCATCGGAATCAACATATTGTAATGCCGAGAGTAAATCACGCACTCGAGCTACAGTGGCATTTGCATTCAGGGTAATCACCAAGTTAGCGCCTGCTGTTCCTCCCACAAAAGAACCAATGGTAAAACCATCGGTATGAGTCACATTACTGCCAGAAGTTGCGATGGCAGCGACAGTACCAATTTTCAGAACATCTTCGCCGGTCTGAGCATTGGCAATAATCGAAACCGTTACATTACCGCCACTAAAATCAGTCGAATCAATATCTGCTAAGGTTGCATTTCCACTGGCATCTAAGACAACCCCGCTGCCACCAATCGTAAAGTTAACCGAGTCACCCGATAGATTTGTGAGAGTGGGTGCATCGTTAACAGGCGTTATGCTAATCGTTGCTGTCGCTGATCCTGCTGAAAGCCCACCGCCAACACCATCGATACCTGCTTGAATATCAAAGGTTCCTGAGGTAGTGCTGTTAGCATCAGGGGTAAATTTCAACCCTGCATTACCTTCTGCAAAGGTAATAAAGTCATTATTCGCGATGGCCGTCGTGCCATCGTTTTTATAAAGCGTTCCATTAGCAATACTGGTCACTTTGAAGTGAGTCACTTCAGCACCATCGACTGCATTTCGACTAATCACTAAGCCAGTCGTACTCTGAATGTCTTCGCTAGTGGTGGTATTGGTTACACTCGGGGTATCCCCAACAGCGGTCACCGTAATGGTTGCGGTAGCACTGCCTGCAGAAAGTTCACCTCCTACACCATCGGTTCCTGCTTGAATATTAAAGCTTCCAGAGGTGGTACTGTTCGCAGTCGGGGTGAATTTCAGTCCAGCGTTACCTTCGGAAAAGGTAATAAATTCATTGTTGGCGATAGCTGTAACACCGTCATTTTTATACAGTGTGCCATTAGAAATGCTGGTGATCTTAAAGTGCGTTACTTCTGTACTGTCATTAACATTTCGACTAATCACGAGTCCAGACGTACTTTGAGTATCTTCACTAGTCGTCGCACCCGTTACACTCGGGGTGTCTCCTACCCCAGTGATATCTATATTGACCATACCCAGTGCTACATTACCACCACCGCCAGAGCCGATATTACCACCATCATTAGCAGTCAATGTAAGCGTGGTCGCCGCCGTACCAGAAATATTACTGGCACTGGTGTATTGAATATTTGCAGCCGTATTCAGATAGGCGTCAATATTCGTTACGGTTCCACTTAATGTTAGCGTACCTGTACCAGATCCGCCTACGGTGACACTGCCAGCTGATGTAGCGGTCATGGTTCCTAAACCCGCAGCAATCGTCAGTGTAATTAAGCCAGAAGTCGAATCCACATCCGTCAAGGTTGCAGCACTCAGATCGACATTACCTGCCGTATCTTCGGTGACCGTAATGGATGTTGGCAAAGAGGCAATTGCAGGATCATCGTTTACAGCTGTGACACTGGTGCCTACAGAGACGCCTGCAACTGAAACCTTAGAAGTAGCATCATCAGCCGTGGTATCAAAGGCTTGTCTTGTAGCACCAGAGGTAAAGGTGGTGGCGCTGGAATTATCGACAGCATAGGCTGTTAGGCCGCCAGGGGTACCGTTATAATTGGTGAAAGGGACAAAACGAAGTGAAGCACTACTAGGAAGCAACAGTGCTGATACCGTAGAAACGGTGCCTATATCATACCAAGTACTTCCGTCTGTTGTGTACTGCCAGTCACCTTCCACACCAGTGACTGAAGCATCTGCCGAAACGGCAATACCCGCCATACTACTCGTTGGATCTGCATCCGTGAAAACAGTATTCAATAAAGTGCTCACCGTCGCACCTATAGGGGAAGCGGTATCTTCATTTACTGCGGTAAGTGATCCGCCCGCACTTAACGAAGGGGCATCATTGATGGAGGTAGATACCACCGTTGTCACATTATCATTAGTCGTTGTTGCTCCGTCATTCACACCAACGGTAAAAGTAGTGGTTTCTGTACTGCCAACGGCCACTCGATTATTAGTAGGATCAAAGACTAATTGTCGGATTGCTGTCTGGGCATTGGCGGCCGTGGTTGAGGCCAATGTATAAGGCCCGGTGCCAGTAAAACCGGAGGCCGTCAGTGATGCGGGCGTAAACACACCTTTGGCATTGGTATCTAAGGTCACGGTAGTGGTGACGTTATCACCGTCCGCATCGGCAATCGTCAGTGCAGAGAACGGGGAAACGGTAGTCGTGTCAGTAGTGGCTTGGCCGGCGCTGGCACCACCTATGGTAGGTGCATTATTAGGAAGACTAGTATCCCCAGAAAAGCTATCTATATTTACATTCAAAAAATCTGTTGATGTGACTCTTATTTCATCAACAGTGATGCCTGCAAAATTCATTGTACCACTGGAAGCAGTAGCCATCGCTTGCGTAGAGCCAACCAACGCACCGTTGTTATAACCACCCACTGTAACTGTCGTACCAGCTGAGTTATTGATAAAAATACTAGTAAAAATAAAATCACTCGCATCATTACGCGCAATGGTAATAAGCTCAGTCGTGCCTGTGTTAAAGGTTGCGGATCCAACATTAATTGATGGCCCATTTGCTTCACCAAATTGAGTCTCATGAGTCATATCTCCACCATCACCATTCGCAGTGAAAGTAAAATTAAATTGCACGCTATCCAGGGTTCTAGAAAATGAAGTCACCGGACTTCCACCTGTAGGATCGGAGTCAAAGGCTTCAGTGAATGCTGCCATTACTTCAGAATAATCTGTTATGACTTGATCGTTAAATGCTAGTGAACTTGAAATTTCTCCAGTCGTGAATTCAAGCACCCAGTCACCCGAAAGTGCTGAAGCACCTGTCTTATCATTAGAGGCCGCTACATCTGCCTGAGTCAGTGCAGCCAATTTAGCTACAAATTTTTCACCTTCGGAATTACCCGCCACATCACAGCCATAAAGCATAATATCCGCATCTGCAGACAAAGACTATGCGATACGTTGTAGCTCGGTTTGGGCATTGTTAAGACTCGCTTGATCAACTTTTGAATTTCCTAACAATAAACGCCCTGGTTCACCATGCGACACAATATGCAATGTCTCGATGCCCGAACGATTTTTTAAAGCCTCGGCCATTTGCTGCAGCCCGTCACGATCAGCTTGAATCGTAATCACTTCAATTTCAGGCGAAAGACCTTTTGTTAAAACTTGTGGATCTTTAACAGTACTGTCGATAAATAAGATCTGTTTTTTGAACGAATGTTTTTGAGGGGAGAAAGTAGAACTAGAGAGGGGTTTCTGTGTAAGGGATGAAATTTGTTCTGAATCTAAGCCGATTGGCAGACTATTCAAACTACTCGAAGCATAAGTAACACACAGCGGAGTCAAAAGAAAAGAGGCCGTAACACCGTAAATGGAACGAGTCCACACTGAGTGGACACGCTGAAGTTTTACGTTTTTAGAGTTCATCACAAATCATCCTTAACATTCATTAATTAGGCCGTAAATCAATATTAAGGTAAAAGTTTAGCACTATCTTTCTAGCAATCCTATTAAGCTTAGAAATTCTCCTAACTTAACTGTAGAAATAACTAAAAAAACATCCATTTTTTAATCATTATTTGGTATTAAAATTCTTTTCCGCTAATTTTTGCACTTCAGGATAATTGGTTTTACCCGTCCCTAAAATCGGTACTTGTTCAACTAGAACGATTGTTTTTGGAATCCATAATTCCGTTATCTGATTCTCTTTAGCGGCATTAATAATAGTGTTGCGAGACAGAGTCTTATCATCGGTCACTAACACTAAGCGTTCACCTTTACGTTCATCAGGCACGGCTACCACAACATGATGCCCTTCTGGACTCGCTTCATTAATGTACGATTCCACCGCGGTTAGAGAGACCATTTCACCGCCAATTTTGGCAAAGCGTTTGGCACGACCTTTGATCCAAACAAAGCCCTCTTCATCCACATCAACAATATCACCCGTGTCATGCCAGCCCTCTTTAGGGGGTTGTAACACACCAGGGTTATCCGCCATTAGGTAGCCTTTCATAATATTAGGCCCTTTAACAAACAGACGACCGCCCTCTTCAATACCCGGCACCTCTTCTAAGCGATAGCTCACATCAGGCACAAAACGACCAACAGAGCCATTCTTATACGCAAGCGGGGTATTGACCGCTAAAACAGGCGTCGTTTCTGTCACGCCATAGCCTTCAAAAATGGGTTTATGGTATTTATCAGCATAAAGCGTTCTGGTTTCAGGACGTAATCGCTCAGCACCCGCAACCAACTCTCCAATACTGTAAAAGTCATAAGGGTGTGCTTTACGTGCATATCCCGTGTAGAAGGTATCGGTTCCAAAGATAAGCTTGGCGTTCTTTTGATAGACCATTTCAGGCACAATCGCGTAATGCACTGGCGAAGGGTACATAAACACTTTAGCCCCTTTCATAATTGGCCACAGCATACCTGCGGTTAATCCAAAACAATGAAAAGTCGGCAAAGCGTTCAAAATAGTATCGCCTGGCAATAGGGTTAACATTGAACCGATCTGAGCAATATTACTGTTGATATTTTGATGTGATAAAACCACGCCTTTAGGGGTACCTTCAGAACCTGAAGTAAATAAAACCACGGCTTCACTGTTAGGATCCACTCGATAACCTGGTAATTTTTTTGGACACTTTAGTAGACCCAAGACTTTATCAAGGCCGTTGATCTGTTCGCGAATATCTTCTAAATAAATAAAACGCACTTCATCCGATAAGGCTTCAATTAACGGCTCTAAAGCAAACACTTCAACAAACTTTTTAGAGGTAATAATGCTTTTTAATTCCGCAGTATCGCAAGCTGATTTAATGGCAGCGATTCCCGCGGTAAAGTTGATCATCGCCGGTACAAAACCATAAGCTTGTAACGCAAAAAAGCTGGCGGGCATACCTGCAACATTCGGCAACATTAAACCAACACGCTGCTCATCTTTTAAGGTTTTATTAAGTTTGCTCCCCAAAATAGCGGAGGCCAATGTCAATTTTTTTAGATTTAAAGACTGTCCGTTAATGTCTTCCACGCACTCTTCTTTGGCTCTAAAAAACGACTTGGCTTCTACTAAAGCTGCAAAAATCGTCTGTTTTTTAATAGAGCCGTAATAAGTGCCATCTCTTAGCAGTCGTGTAACTTGTTGGGTTAAGTGTTGATGTTTTTTCTGTCCCTTTAATGCTTCAGAATCTGTAATTTTTTCGGCGGGCTGAATGGTTATGGTAATTTTAGGAAACCAAAACTGCTTAATAAACGCAAATTTGCTGCCATCTAAATAGGAAAACTTACTGTAAACCGCACCACCAATATGAATAGGTAATACAGCAGCGCCTGTTTTTTCAGCCACCATGGCTGTACCTTCATACACCTTCATTAAGCTTCCTGTTGTGGTAATACGACCCTCAGGAAAAATCATGCACTGCTTGCCTTTTTTGAGCTCATCAATCATGTGTTTTGCGGCATAAGGGCTTTGTAAATCAACTTTAAAGTAGTCGGCCATATTCAATATAAACCGTTCATGCCACTTATTTGTATGAGCGGCATCGACCATGAAAGTCGTTTGACCTGGAATAAACAAATCCAGTAAAGGGCCATCTAAAGTCGAGACATGATTAGCGATAATCAATAAGGGTTGTTCATTTTGGTCAACCGCGTGATAGTGCTCTAACCCCTTCACCTCAACACGATAAAATGCCTTAACAAGCCCCTTAGCGATGAACTTAAATAACCACTTCATATCAATCCTTTTACCTATTTAAACTATTCAAATTTTTCTGAGTGTGCTGAACCATGAACGCCACTAACACATTAAAGACCGCTAACAACAAAAGCATCGTCATTAAACTCAGTGACAAAGCATAACCTATCATAATTAAAACCGATGAAAGCACCATAAAAAGTGCATTCATAATATTATTAACGGCCACCATTCTAGCACGGAGTTTTAATGGGGTTTGTGTTTGTAAAAGCGTATAAAGAGGCACGATATAGGCTCCACCCAATATCGCAATCAACAGAAACAACAGCAAAACCGCGTTCATTGGCCAAACCGTTAAAAAGGTCGTGAGATCCATTAAGGCCTCTTGATTGTTGATTTGAGCCACACTTCCTATATCAATCAACAGAACAATCAAGCCTAAACAGAAAGACATACCCCCCAAAAAAAGTCCGTGCCTATTCAATACAATTTGACCTTTAAACCAGCGCGTTACCATGGCCGACCCCAAAGCAATGCCCATTGTAAAAACCGATAAAAAAGCCACTACGACGGAATCATCCGCCTTTAAATCATATTTAACAAAAGCGGGGATTTGGCTTAAGAGTAACGCCCCTAGAAACCAGAACCATGAAATCGCTAGGACCGCAAAAAAAGCCGACTGATAAGGACGACACAAAGCGATCGTTTTCCAAGTGCTTTTAAAAATATTAACATTGACCTGTAAGTCTTTATTTTGCGCAACGGTAGGTGATATCAATAGACTCAAACCGTAACCTAAAATCGATACCACAATCAGTGATACGGCCATTATTTGAACACCATCTTCTATTAAAATACCCACTGCACCCAAAATAGAGCCTAATAGAATCGCTACAAACGTTGAGCCACTAAACAATGCATTCCCTTGCATTAAGCTTTGCTTATCTAACATTTCAGGCAATACAGAATATTTTAAGGGTCCAAAAAAAGTCGATTGAGTTCCCATTAAAAACAAGGTCATAAGCAACAATTCAATCTGCTGATTAAGCAATGACATCGCTCCAAGCAACATAACCAACACTTCTGCCAAGTTAATTTTTTTAATCAGTTCCGTCTTAGTGTAGCGATCAGCCAGTTGCCCTGCCAATGAAGAAAAGAGAAAGAAAGGTAAAATAAACAAACCTGCTGCCAACGTAATCAACAGGCCTGTTTGTTCGGGTGATTGACTCAACTTAAATGTGATGAACATGATCAACGCATTTTTAAAAAAGTTGTCGTTAAAGGCACCTAAAAACTGGCTAAGAAAGAGATAAAAAAAGGCAGGATTTGAGCGTAGTAAATGCAACATATTATTGATTCAAATCCCGTTTGCTATTAATTTAAGCAGCAATTCCACTGTGTCTTAATAAAGCATCAATATTAGGCTCTCGTCCTCTAAAGGCTTTAAACAACACCATTGGATCAATTGACCCGCCCGCGGCCAAAATGGTGTTTTTAAATTTAGCACCGATTTCAGGATTTAAAATACCCGTCTCTTCAAACAAACCAAAGGCATCGGCTGAAAGCACTTCTGCCCACTTATAGCTAAAGTAACCCGCGGCATAACCCCCAGCAAAGATATGACTAAAACTGTGCATAGTACGACTGTATTCAGGGGGTAGTATCACCGCCACTTCTTGGCGAATTCGTGATGAAATGTCTGCTACAGGTTCCACATCATTTTCATTATAAAATGCATGCATTTCAAAATCAGACAGTGCAAATTCAATCTGACGTAACATCATCATGGCAGACTGAAAACCACGACTTGCTTTTAAAGACTCAAACAAATCATCTGGTAATTTTTCGCCAGTTTCAATGTGGGCAGAAATAAGGTCTAAGCCCTCACGTTCCCAACAGAAGTTTTCCATAAACTGAGACGGCAATTCTACCGCGTCCCAAGGTACACCGCTAATACCAGAAATATCTAAGTGCTGCATCTCTGTCATTAAGTGATGAATACCATGACCAAACTCATGGAAGAGCGTGGTTAATTCATCATGCGTTAAACAAGCCGGCTTTCCTGATACAGGCGGGGTAAAATTACAAACTAAATAGGCGACCGGTTTTTGTAATTCACCCTTTGGATGTTGCCAACGCGTCACGGCAGAATCCATCCAAGCGCCACCACGTTTATTTTCACGAGCATAAAGGTCTAAATAAAATTGTCCGATCACCTCGTTATCCGCATTCAGTAATTCATAAAAACGCACTTCGGGGTGCCAAACCGATACCCCTTCTTTAGATTGAATACGAATATCAAATAAACGTTGTGTAATTTCAAAGAGCCCATTTAAAGCCGATTCAACGGGAAAATAAGCACGCAATGCTTCTTGTGATAAAGACAATGTTTGATTCTTAAGTTTTTCAGAGGCATGAGTCACATCCCATGGCTGAAAGTCTTCAATGGCCAATTCTTTAGCCGAAAACGCTTTTAAAGTCGCTAGTTCTTGTTCCGCTTGTGCCTTAGATTTGGTCGCTAAATCGCGTAAAAAGCCAAGTACCTGCTCACTGCTTTTGGCCATTTTAGTCGCTAAAGAATAGTCCGCATACTGATCAAAACCGAGCAGAACAGCTTTTTGATGGCGCAACGCTCTAATCTTATCCATATTGGCGCTGTTATCAAATTCAGGGTTGTCCGACATATCAGAAGCACGAGTGCTAAAGGCACGATAGACTTCGGCTCTTAATTCACGGTTTTCTGCATGGGTCATTACCGCTAAATAAGATGGAAAATCTAACGTAACACACCAACCATCCAGCTCTTTTTGTTGCGCCAACTGTTGCAATAATCCCATTGCGGATTCAGGTAATCCCGCTAACATCGTTTGATCGGTAATGTGTTTAAACCAGGCTTGGCTCGACTTTAAAACGTTATTACCAAACTGGCTGTTTAATTGCGATAGTTGTTGTGAAATTTGTTGGTATTGCTGTTGTTCCGCTTCAGGCAGAGCAATACCACTTAAACGAAAGTTTCGTAATGCATTTTCAATGACTTTCTTTTGTGCAAGGCTGTAGTTTGAAAATTCACCCGATTCTGCAAGCGCATTAAATTTAATGTATAAGCCAGAATTTTGGCCTATTTCAGTATGATAGGCGGTAACTTTATCTAAACAAGTCACATAAGCCTCATGCCAAGCGTCGTTATTTTTAACGGCATCTAAATGGCCAATCGGCCCCCAAACTCGTTCAAATCGATTATCAATCACCTCTAATGGCTCAATAAAGTTTTGCCAGCTAGGTAACTCACTCATTTGCACTAATCGTTCAATTTCTGCACGATTATCGGCTAACAATTGATCCACGGCGGGTTCAATATGTTCCACGTGAAACAGTTCAAATTTGGGTAAGTCAGAGATATTCAATAAGGGATTATTATCAATATTAGAGATTGAGGTCATAGGGTATCTTTCTATTTTTATAGTCAAAAAGTGAAGCTGTTTTCAAGACTAAATTACATTAGAATGAAAAACAATAATCGAAACATTATAGCTTAAGGAAGCTCTAAACAAATCCTGATTAAACAAAGGAAAATAAAAGTATGCGACATTTTCAAAAAGAAACATTATTAAAAAGCCCTAATCGAGGTACTTACGATATAACACAGAAAATTAATAGCGCCGTTTCAGAATCTGACATTCAATCTGGTGTTTGCCATGTCTTCATTCAACACACCTCTGCTTCATTAATTATTACAGAAAATGCTGATCCTACCGTTCGAGAGGATATTGAATACTGGATGCAAAAAAACATCATCGATGCTGATCCAAACTACCGCCATAATTACGAAGGTGACGATGATATGAGTGGTCACATTCGCTGTATGATTACCGATATGAATCAAACCATTCCTGTTACAAACGGAAAATTAAACTTAGGTACGTGGCAAGGACTGTTTTTATACGAACACCGAACAGGTCGGTTTGATCGAAAAATAATTATTACAATTCAAGGTGTTTAAAAATTAAGCCCGATTTTGGTCATATAAGTAAAAAAAATCATCGGCCAAGTCATTAATAAAAAAATCAGACTTTCAATCCAACAAATAAATTTATTTAGAAATTTTTCATAAAAATATCTAATTTGAGCCTGTTTAAGAGGTTTTTATCTGTTTTTCTACCTTAAGTATTACTAATGTCAATAAAACTTAATAGAGGTATGTTTTTGATAGCCTATTTTTTAGGCTGTTTGTAAAAATATGCAATTGCTACGAAAGAATCCTAAATCAACTAATCTGCTTTATCTTTTTTAGGGACTTCACTTTTCTCCGTCTTATCTTGTTGCAAATAAGCAATGCGCTTGGCTAAAGAGTACATTTGTTTAAAACCTTCAATTAACTGCATCTCATAACGAAATGTTTCAAGACGTTTTTCGGTCACTTGAAAACGTTTAAATTGATGGTTCAGTGCTTCCTGAATTAGAAAAGCAATTTTCGATTTAACTGCAATAACAGACATCGCCGCTTCTTGATCTTGTTTGTAAACACTTTTAAGTGAGTTTTCTACTGCATTGCCTACCGCATTGGTTAATTGTCCAACTAGGTTCAACATGGTTTCACTTGGCTTAATATCATTGCTAATCATTTGATGCAAAACATTAAAAATATTGGTCTCAATCGTATCCAGCATGGATTCTAAATTGTGTAAAGCCGTTATTAATTTAATGTGCGTAAGCTGCTCTTCTACCGACAATTCCATTTGGCTACTGCGACCTAAATAAGTCAAAATATCATGCTGATAAGCTCGTAACTTCTTGATATTCAAGTTTTCTCGAGAGAGTTTATTGATATTCGGTTCGGCAATTAAAGATACCGTACGTTTATAAAAAAGACTAAATACCTTCTGATATTGTTCTATCTCTAAAGTGACGGCTTCCAAAGCTAAAGAAGGGGTTGAAATAAAGGTCTCATCTAAAAATTCCGCTTTAAAATCCCCACTGTTTTTTTCTTCATCTAACACGGGAACCAAACGATAAACCACCCATAAAAAAAACGGAATCAATGGCAAGAATACAATTAAACTCATTAAAGTCATAAGTGTATTGGCATTGGCAATTTCACGCGGTGTATTTTCCGCTAGTAATACCATAGTGCTGCCATTTTGCAGTACTTCATGGTTTGATACAAACATGGCTAAATGGGCTAGTTCTGGAATGAATGGCAACCATAAAAGTGCACTAAAAAAATTAAATTGCACATGAATTAATGCCGCTCGTAAGGCTTCTCTTGATTTGCCAATCGTAGCCAGCAATGCTGTCACTGTGGTACCTATATGAGCACCCATTGCAAGTGCAATTCCCGTAGGTAACGTTATAAAACCGTTGCTGGCCAATACAATAATAATACCCAGAGTGGCAGAAGAAGATTGAACCAAAGCTGTAAAAACTAGACCCACCAAAATACCGAATAAGGGGGCTTGCATATCAATCATTAAGTCCAAAAATGGCTGATAATCTCGTAAAGGCGCCATACCTTCACTCATAATATTCATACCAAAAAAGATTAAACCTAATCCCATAAGAAACTGACCAATGGCAATGGTCTTATGTTTTTCAGAAACAAATTGAATTATGAAGCCTAAGGCCACAATCAATAACGCAAAATTAGTCACTTTGAAGGCCACAATCTGGGCGGTAACGGTGGTCCCTAAATTAGCGCCCATAATCACGCCTGCCGCCTGCGTAACTGTTATTAATCCTGCTGAAACAAACCCTACCGTTAAAACCGTGGTAACCGAAGAGGATTGTATGACAGCCGTCACACCAGCCCCTGTAATGGCACCCATTACCCTATTGCTCGTTAGACGCGCCAACAAGTTCTTCATTTGGGCACCCGTGATGGTTAACAAGCCTTTAATCATCTGTTCCATGCCAAATAGAAAAAGGGCCAAACCTCCTATTAGCCACATAAACATAGTAAACCAATCCATGTTTGGTGCAGCTTCTTGAACTGCATATACAGATGTTGTAAAAAGGCTAAGTACGGCAAGAATAAGAAAACTAGAAAGTTTAAAATTCAAGGGTATATTGGTTGTATAGAAATTCATTTCTAGCACCTAAAGTAAGCAATAATTTTATGATAACGCCTAGTTATAGTTTTCAGTAATTTTCTTTTGACACAGACATTAGTTTTTTAGATAACACTTCATAATAATTACTTTCTATAATTATATTAAAATATAGTAATATACTGTATTATCAATAAGGTAATTCATTACACTTTCAAAAAAACAGGATACATTTATGAAAAAAATGAAATTCTTAACTATCACAGCTTTAACGGGTTTAATCGTTGCTTCTTCATCTATGGCTTCTCCAGTTCCAACGGATCCAAAAAAACAGACCCCTCAAGGACTTTATGTTGATTCAAAAGAAACCGCTGAAATGATGAAAAAAGACCCTAAGGTCATTTTAGTTGACGTTCGTACCCCTGAAGAATGGCAATTTGTAGGTCACACAGGTGTGGCTCAAATCATGATCCCGTCAGTTAAATTTGTTTATAACGAAATGGATTCTAAAAAGCCTCGTTATAAGTCAGTTGTTAACGATAAATTTATCAGTGAATTAGAAGAGAAAGCCGCTGACTTGGGTGCTGATGAAGAATCAACTTACGTTTTAATGTGCCGTTCAGGTTCTTCTCGAGCGCAACCTGCCGCTAAAATGATGGATCAGTATGGTTATAAAAATGTTTATATCATGACCGATGGTTTTGAAGGCAGTAAAACCAAAGAGGGTGAAAAGAAAGGTTTCCGTCTTAAAAATGGCTGGAAAAACTCTGGTCAGCCTTGGACTTACAAATTAGATGAAAAACAGGCTTATTTTGTAAATTAAGCTAAATTCAGCACTTAAAAAAACCGCCTCTTGTTTAACAATAGGCGGTTTTTTTGTTTCACGTGAAACCTATTACAAGTTATCTTTATTAAGTCGTTGGCCTGGCCAAACTAAACTTACTCTGAGTAGAAATATAGTCATTCCCGCCTA
>Ga0316204_10002451_pt1 | contig 41827 bp, 39 predicted proteins | sample 6monrhotite_MG_2_FD_205661 | JGI IMG/M metagenome (GOLD analysis project Ga0316204, IMG submission 205661) | Microbial mat bacterial communities from mineral coupon in-situ incubated in ocean water Damariscotta River, Maine, United States -... | ecosystem: Environmental > Aquatic > Marine >...
CATTTTTTTGATTCAATAATTCAGCAACCTGATCGGCGGAGAAGTTTAACTGCTGTAATAATTGATTAACATTTTTAGTGGATTCTGGAATAAATTTATTTAATTTTTGCCCTATAGAATCCACTAGCTCCATTACATCAACGGCCTCGGTTCCTTGTATAGTGTCACCTGGCTGTAGACTTTTCTCGGCCTGACCCTGGGTGATTTCAATTTGCTTATCTGAAATAATCGCTGGCATAACAATTTGTGCACTACTATCTACAGGGATACGCCAGTCTGACTTAATACCTAAACTTAGTTTATAACGCATCTGACCATTCTCTAGTAATGGCTGCACACTATTTACTGATCCAATAGCGTAGCCTCCATACGTTACCACTACCCCATCTTTAATTCCTGTAACATTGCTGAATTCTACAAAATACTCATCTGCGTCTGATTGATCGCCGGTAATTTTAAACAGCATAATAAACAGTAACAAAAATCCTGATATTACAAATAGGCCAACCATAAAATAATTTGTATTTTCTTTTTTCATAAATTCTTAACTTATTAATTTGATTAGTTGTTAAAGTATATTTAGGTTTTGTCCAGTAAGACGCTGAAGGTATTCATCTACATTTACCGTATCTTTACGTGGTTGCCTATGTAGTAAGTTATAAATACGCTGATTATCACTATTACGCACTTCATCAACCGTGCCACACATTAAAATTTCACCTCGATCTAGAATCGTAATTCTATCCGCAATTTTAAATGCGCTATCAAGTTCATGCGTCACTACCACAATGGTCATATTCATGGCGTCTCTAAGTCGTAAAATCAATTCATCCAATTCCGCAGACACCACAGGATCCAAGCCTGCCGATGGTTCGTCAAAGAACAACAATCTTGGATCTAATACAATAGCTCTTGCCAAGGCCGCTCGCTTCACCATACCACCAGATAACTGCGATGGCATTAAGTCCCCAAAACCCGCCAGATTTACAACTTCTAGTTTCATTTGGCTCATAATCTGCATCGTTTTCTGATCAAGATTTGTATGTTCATTGAGAGGTAGCTGAATATTTTCTGCCACTGACATTGAACCAAATAAAGCACCGCCTTGAAATGAAACACCAATTTTTTTCATCATTTGGTGCATTTCATTACTGGTCATTTTAGTAATATCATTACCCAGTAATTCTATACAACCAGAGGTGGGCTTTTCTAAACCTAGCATATAGCGTAATAAAGTACTTTTACCTGAGCCACTGCCTCCCATAATCACCATGATTTCACCCTGGTTCACAGACAAACTGACATCATTTAATATTTTTCTGCCGTCATAATGTGTGACTAGGTTTTTAACTTGAATCGCTTTTTTAGGTGAGTTCTGGTTCATTATTTAATTCGCAATTAAAACAGTATTTACATTCGAGTTAAGAAAAATGTAAAGATCATATCGGCAATCACAATAGCACTGATCGACATAACCACTGAGCGAGTGGTCGCAAGACCAACCCCTTCAGCACCACCTTTAACCTGAAATCCATTAATTACACTTATCACAACAATCAGCACTGCAAAAATAACGCTCTTGATCAGTCCCTGCCCTAGATCAAATGTTTGTATGACATCAAAACTACGGCTCATATATATTTGTATTGGCATGCCCAATTCATAAAGTGTATACACCGATGCACCTAGCATGCCCATTACGTCTCCAAACAAAGTTAAAATAGGCATAGATATAATCATGGCAATGAGCGCTGGTGCTGCAAGATAGCGTACCGGGTTAATGCCGATAACCTGCAATGCATCTATTTCCTGTGACTCTTTCATCGTACCGATGCGTGCGGTAATAGCCGAGCCAGATCTACCCGCAACAATAATACCCGTAATTAAGGCGGAAAATTCTCTGGTAACAGATAAAGCAATCCCTGTTACTACTTGAGATTGTGCTCCATATGGTTTTAAAGTTTCCAGACCTTGAATAGAAAGCATCATGCCGACAGCAAAGCACAACACAACTACAATGGGTGTGGCTGCCGCACCAATTTGAATGATTTGCGCAAGAATAAGCGGCATACCAACGGCCTGCTTATGATGCTTTCCTAATAGCAACCAATAAACTGACTCATAAAACATCATTAAGCCATAACCCAGTTCTTCAACTGCATTTATGGTTAAGCGCCCTACTTTTTCAATTTTACTTTTCATTTATATTTTCTGTATACCACTTACTCTTTAACATCATCTAGTGAATCATAAATGGTAAATACACTATCCAGGCGTGCCAATTGCAATACTTGCATTGCCGATGAACTAACTCCAACCAAGGCAAACTCTAACTGCTCTGCTCTAGCTGTTTGAAAGCCCTCAACCAAACTAGCCACACCCGAACTATCAATATATTCAACTAACGATAAATCGACCAGTAAATTACTCTTGTTCTTTATATGATTGAGAATTTGTTTTCTTGCATTAGGTGATTCACTTAAATCAACTTCACCTGTGAGTTGTAGTACCGCATAATTTAGATGTTGTGTTACAGGGTATTTCATAATTAATTCTTTGCTTTATTATTCTCGGAGGTACCTGAATTACACTTAACAGGCATACTTAATTGTTTACGCATTTCTAGTACGTTACCCACTGAATCAGTTTGGTTTTTATACTCAACACTGTCCATTACCTGATGAATGATATGCACACCTAAACCACCAGGGCGAACTTCATTCAAATCTCGAGACTTAATACCCTTTAAATCTACTTTCTCAGCAAAATCATATATTCGTACTAGTAATTCGCCATCATCTTTCCAGAATTCAACGATGATCTCACCATCTTCCCTACCACCGTACGCATGCTGCATGACATTCATACAGGCTTCATTAATAGCCATTACCATGCTATCCAGGTTCTCTTCGCAACAACCTTGTTGCGAAGCCAGTTCTCGCACAAAATGACGCAACGGCTGTAACTTATCAGCTCTAGATAATAAATGAATACGCTCTAGTCGAATCATGCTGTTATGTGTTCTATTAGTAAAAGAGTAACATCATCACGTAAAGGCTGTGGGTTTAGCGTAAATTGCTCAACGATACTTTTCAGCCGCGTTTGGGCTGGCTGATTTTTATCCATAATAGAAATTAATTTAAATAATCCACTCAACTCTAACATTGAGCTCTCATCTATATAACCTTCTGTTACGCCATCCGAATAAATATATAAACTACCATTATGTAAGTTAAATGAATACTCTGTATAAAGAGTGCCCTGCAGCACGCCTAATGGTGGTGCAGTTGCTTCAAACTCCCTACACAAACCCTCTTCTGTAAATAATAAAGCAGGTGGATTGCCCGCGTTTACCAACTTTATATCACCTGTCGTAGGTCTGTATAAACCGGCAACCATAGTTACAAACATACCATGTACAGAGGTTTCACAAAGCTCATTATTTACCTCATATAGCAATTTTCCTGGTTCACTAATGCGCTTACCCAAACATCTGAATAGACTACTGGTTTTGGCCATTAGCAAAGCTGCATTTACACCCTTACCTGACACATCACCCAAATTAAAATAGATGTCGCCATTCTCCAGCTCAAAGTAGTCATAGAAATCACCTGATAATATTTTGGCCGATATATTAATGCCATTAACAGGGTAGCTATCATCTCGAAATGCTGGCAATAGGCTTTGCTGTATCTCTCGCGCTAAGTTAAGGTCTCGATTAATTTCAGCAGCCAATCGATCTCGATCGTCCAATGCATTTTCAAGCCTTTGTGTTAACTCCTGAAAATTAACATTATCTTCATTAAGGCGAATATTGGCCTGATAGAGTATCTGCGAAAAAACAATATGCTCGCCTACTGGCATATCTAAAATAAGTGAGCTCAAATCGACTTCATCGGGAATCGACTCTAATAAACTTTCAGCTCGATAGGCCTCCATTTCAAAATCTTCAACGAGAATTTTACGAAAGCGATTCAGAACATGGCTTTTATCATCTGCAGTATAAACTGCAGACATCCAGTCAGCACATTTCAGCACACTGCATAACTGCCCGTCTAAAGTCGGTAAACCCGCCTTATCACAATTATGGTGATGCGCTAGTGACGATTTTAACTCGGGTGACATTTTCCAACTTTTAAAAAAATCATCTAACTGAACATCATGCGTTTGGTTAAACACATTTTGCTCCATGCTGTAGCGCGCCTCAGGCTCTCGCTTATGAAACTCTGGCCAAAGCAATCCTTTACTCGGTTGCTGCAAGAACATAAGTAAAAAACCAATATCCTGCATAAATCCGGCGGTATAACAACGATTAGCATCAAGCCCAATCATCTCCCCCATCATTCGAGCACTTACTGCTCTTCTGAGGCTGTCTTGCCAGAAAAGCTGCATATCTAAGCCAACCACTTTATATTGATTAAGTGTTCGATATATCGTCTGAATAATGACTAATTGAGCTATGTGTTCGAAGCCATGGCATTGAATAGCCTGGTGAATATCATCAACTTTATCTGATCGATTGAAGTGATCTGAATTAACTATATTAAGAATGCGCTGATAAAATATCGGGTATTGTTGAACCAATTCATTAACAGCTTGCTGTTGCCCGCTCTGCAGTTTTTCCAGCCTTAAAAATTCCTGTGCAATGCTAGGCATTTCAGGAAGACTTCTTAGCTGAGATTTATCAGTTTTATGTGCTGGCACGAATTAATTCAGTTATTTTTGTAGTTATTTCAATAGAGTATAGCCGTTGTGATTGAAAGGCATAAGCCCTTTAGCTGAATTTATCAACAATTTAGCCCGGTAAATCAAATTATTAGGGATAACAGCAAACATCGTTTAACCCACTGATAAATATATAAATTATAAAATAGGTTTAGCATCTACTTGGAAAATAATTACTATCTCGTTTCCACCAAAAACAACAGGAGGTCTATAATTAATATTGTCATTTTTTGTATTAAAAACGAACTTTCGAATGAACATCTCACTCTGAATTACCCAATTTGAGTGTTTATGCACACAACTTATATTTAACATACTAGAGAACGTTATGGGGCCATCTGCAAGTAACACTACCAATGAAGACTCACTGACTAGCCAGCAAATACAGCAATTACTGCATCAGGCCTTATCTTCAATATCTTCCATCATTCTCGGTAAACCACGCCAAATACAATTAGCCTTAAGCTGCCTCATAGCTGAAGGGCACTTATTAATAGAAGACTTGCCAGGTGTCGGTAAGACAACTCTTTCTCTCGCACTGGCTAAGGTATTTGGCCTTGAGTTCCAGCGTGTACAGTTCACCAGTGATTTACTACCCTCCGATGTTTTAGGTGTATCTATTTTTGATACTCAATCTCAATCGTTCAAATTTCATCAAGGCCCGGTATTTAGCCAAATATTACTTGCGGATGAAATTAATCGTTCAACACCCAAAACTCAAAGCGCATTACTCGAAGCTATGGAAGAAAAACAGGTCACACAGGATGGTGTAACTCGCACCTTACCTCGGCCATTTTTTGTCATCGCAACGCAGAACCCTTTAGAGCAAGTGGGTACTTTTCCATTACCAGAGTCCCAATTAGATCGATTTTTAATGCGCATCAATATTGGCTACCCCGATCAACAGGCAGAAATGGAGTTATTAAAAGGCATAAACCGTCATCAGTTAATCAATGAACTCACCACAGCCGTAACGCCCGAGGAACTTTTAGCCATTCAGCGAGCCGTTGAACAGGTACATATATCGCAGTCTATTCTGGATTACGTGCTCACATTAATTCGTAGTAGTCGACTATCACCTTGGTTTATTACTGGGCTCTCACCTCGCGCAGGACTTGCCTTGCAAAAATGTGCTCGCGCGTGGGCCCTTTTACACGGAAGAGATCATGTGATTCCGGAAGATGTTCAGCAAGTATTACCCTCCGTTGCTGCTCACCGCCTACAAATACACCCAGAGCATCAGGACAAAAATATAGATGATCTAGTGATTATGCTCATTAAACAGGTACCTGTTTAATGAGGAATAGCCTGCCTTTAGTACCCCGCTTTGCTGAACGTTTTATTCAACGTTTTGCTAAAAAACGCCAACCGCCAACAACTCATCAGGTAGAAATCAATCGGCATTTTTTATATATTTTGCCAACTCGGCATGGCGTGGTGTTTTTTATTGTTTTACTACTGATTTTATTTGGCGCTATAAATTATGAAAACAGTCTAGGCTTCATGCTGGCTTTTTTACTGGGTGCACTGTCTCTTTTAGGCATGATATACACGCATCAAAATATCAATAAACTAAATGTACACATTGGCCGAGCCGAGCCTGTTTTTGTTGGTCAGAATATGTCCTTTCCAATTATACTATCCCAGAAAACAAAACAGTTACGTCCGGCCATTCAGCTGCTTTCGCAAACAGAGCAAGTTAGTCATGTACATTTAATCAATAAAACCAGCTCAACTAGCCAGCTCACCTGTACAGCTCAACACCGTGGTTATTCCACTCCCGGGCAAATTAAATTATTTACTGAGTTTCCATTTGGACTTTTTCATGCCTGGAGCTGGTTAAACCTCGATAGCCGATGCTTAGTTTATCCTGCGCCATACTCTCACTCTTTACCTAATTTTAAGACTGATCAAGATGCGCACGGCTCCACAACCAACATGAAACAGGGCATCGATGATTTCTCGGGGATTCGCTCATATCAGGATGGCGACCAGCCTAACCATATGGCATGGAAGGCCATTGCAAAAACTGGCAAACTACAAACCAAACTATTTAGCAATGAAACATCTCAGGATATTTGGCTTAGATGGGATCAATTAGATCCGACACTCGATATAGAGCATCGTCTGTCTTTTTTATGCCGAATGGTATTAGATGCGAGTAACCATAGCCGTAACTTTGGCTTGGATATTCCAGGTACGAAGATCTTCCCCTCGCACGGACTTCAGCATAAACAGCAATGCTTAAAAGCACTCGCTTTGTTTGGTTTATGAAGTTCGCAATAAACAAAACCGATTTACAGACTCTCAGTCAACACCCGTTGTTTTGGGTGATATTATCTTTATCGCTAGTGATAACACCACATCTCGGTCGATTTCCAATCTGGTCTATATTTCTTATTGCGCTATTATTTTCCTGGCGATTACTTTGCATTAAACGACCACATTGGTTGCCTCCAAAATGGCTGTTGTTAATCATTATAGTATTTTCTTCAGCAGGTCTATTTTTTCATTTTGGTACTTTATTTGGCAAAACTGCAGGCTCAGTTTTACTTTCGATTTTACTTGCCGTTAAGCTGCATGAAAGTCACTCACGTCGTGACTATATGCTATTAATCTCACTTAGCTTTTTTATTATTATCACGAATTTTCTTTTCTCGCAGAGTATTCCCACTGTCATCTTTATGCTGTGTATTACCCTTGTACTGTTAGTCAGCATGATAACGATCAACCAAAATAATGCGGCTATCGATAATCTCACTAAATTAAAGCTATCCGTTAAAATGCTTTTACAGGCATTACCCCTAATGTTAATTCTGTTCGTCTTATTTCCTCGAATTTCCGGTCCATTATGGAAACTACCCGAGGAAGACAGCTCAGCAATTAGTGGCCTAAGCGATACCATGTCACCGGGCAATATTTCTAACTTAATTAAATCCAGCAGCGTGGCTTTTAGAGTACAATTTAAAAATAAAATTCCGGCACAGCAAAACCTATACTGGCGTGGGCTAGTGCTTTGGTATTTTGATGGTCAAACCTGGGAAAGGGGTAAGCAAAACATCACACCTGAACCAACCTTATTAACATCTACAAATAAAATAGATTACACAGTCACTCTTCAAGCTCACCAAAAAAAATGGCTTTACGCACTTGATATCCCCGTGGATATTCCTGAAGATGTTATTTATACCAGAAACTTTGTATTGCGTTCTCAGCATAAAATAACCAGCCTTTACCAGTATCATTTAACATCTTCACTTAACTACAAAATACAAAGCGATATTTCTCCATGGGAAAAAAGTGCAGGATTAAAAATACCGCCTCAATCAAATTTAAAAACATTATTCAAAGGGCAACAACTCGCACAACGTTTTTCGCAGCCCGAAGATATTGTTGATCATGTTTTAAAGACTTTTAATCGAGAGGAATTTCATTACACCTTGAAACCACCACTAACACCTGGTGCTAATCCTGTTGATCAATTTTTATTTGAAACTAAGCGTGGCTTTTGCGAGCACTATGCCAGTAGCTTTACCTTACTGATGCGTGCTGCGGGCATTCCTGCACGCGTGGTGCTAGGCTATCAAGGTGGCACTATAAACCCAATGACCAAAGTATTGACGGTACGCCAAAGCGAGGCACATGCCTGGTCTGAAATATGGTTGCAAGATCGTGGTTGGGTACGCATAGATCCAACAGCTGCCATTGCACCACAACGTATAGAACAAAGTCTTGATGCTGCGCTGGATATAAATGAATCACGACCACTGCATATACAATTAAGTAGTAGCGTATTTAAAAACATATTTTTCTATTGGGACGCTATCGATAATCGCTGGAATCAGTGGGTCATTGGCTACGACACTGCCAAACAGAAAGAATTATTAAGCAAACTATTGAACCAGCGCATTATTTTTTCAGACATTGTTATTCTGTTGCTGGCAAGTTTTAGCCTCGTTTTATTAATAACCACTTTATTTATTTTCCAGCCCTGGAAAAGAACCCGACTTGATCCTGTAATTGAGGCATATAATGAGTTTTGTAAAAAGCTGTCACTAAAAGGTATAACACGTGAATCTCATGAAGGGCCTTTTGATTATTCCCTTCGCGCGATAAAGACACTACCTGAACACAAAAATTCTATTCTGCTGATCACTCGTTTATATTCTAAATTACGCTATGAATCTTCGCACAGTGATAATCAACTGACACAATTCAAACAACTGATAAGAGAGTTTAATCCCGGCAGAACACCGGGAAGATAACTAAACGTACCTGATCTTATTTTAACGGCGTCTAGCTTAAAAAATAATAGAGATAATTAATCTACTGCTTTAGCCATTAGGGCAAAACATTTAACAAAGGCTGTCGATAAAGAAGGATCTTTAATCATCACTGCATAATCACCTTTTTTAAATTTTAACTTACGCGATGTATAAGCAAGCCCAAGCTTCATTAAACCAGGGGGTTTTGCTACAAGGGCGTCCCATTCTTCGGCTGTTGCCCTTAAGTCCCAATTTAACTCTTCACCATTATGAATACCCGCAGACATAATTTGTCCGTTGGAAATAGTCAGCACAACACGAGGCTCAGATTCATCCACAATACCAAAAGCAACTACAGAATTAAATCCACTACGACCTAAGTCATCAGCGATTCCTTCACTGCTATTCCATATGTCTTTATATTTCTGAGCCCAATCAGTCGAGAACAATTCTGGCATGAGCCATTAACCTCTAGTTATTATAGTGCAGAGAAAATAGCAAAAATATGCCGTTGAATCCAGCTAGTTCGCTGTATTTATCAATAATGCGTTTGTAATATGCATAAAAAAAGCCCCTGTGAATCATAGGAGCTTCTTAATATATGGTGGAGAGGCAGGGATTCGAACCCTGGGTCGGGATAAACCGACGCTGGTTTTCAAGACCAGTGCATTCGACCACTCTGCCACCTCTCCGGCTCAGCGCTTTACGTCGAGGGGCGGAAGAATACATGAAAATTTTGAGTAAAACCAGCCCCTTGGCAGAAATTTCTCTTATTTTATGTAAAAAACTTATGTGAATATTATGAAACTAATATTCACTTTGCCTTGTCCAAATCTCAGTGTTAATCTATATCAAATCAACTAATTAACTAATGGTACGTAAATGAACGATCATAATATTTCACTTGGCCATGCGCAGGAATCTGTTCTTGCAACTAATAAGGTACTAAAAAACACCTACATGCTGCTATCTATGACACTGATTTTCAGTGGTGTAATGGCATTAGTAGGCATATCAACTGGTATAGGATATGGAGCATCTCTTGTTTCTAGTCTCGTAGCAATCGGGCTTTTATGGTTTGTGCTACCTCGTACAGCAAACTCAACAGCGGGTATCCCTGTATTATTTGCCATCACTGGTCTCCTTGGTATGGGCTTAGCTCCTATGCTTAACCACTATATGGCAATCAACCCTAGTCTTATTTCAACTGCACTAGGTGGCACAGGCGTCATTTTTCTTGGATTATCTGGCTACGCATTAACTACACGTAAAGATTTCAGCTTTATGGGCGGTTTCCTAATGGTTGGCCTAATGGTGGTATTGGCTGCTGCATTGGCTAACATCTTCTTGCAAATGCCCGTTATGCAATTAGTAATTAGCGCAGCTATCGTGATGATTATGAGCGGTCTGATTTTATATCAAACATCTGAAATCATTCATGGCGGTGAAACAAACTATATTATGGCCGCTGCTAGCCTGTTCCTATCGATACTTAATCTGTTCCAGGCGCTACTACACTTACTTGGCGCATTTGGTGGCGATGACTAAATCATCACCATCTATGTACGTGCTACACGCCCCGGTATATCCGGGGCGTGTTGTTTAGGGCTATAAAATATTTTAGAGGTTAATAATGGACTGGATGACAATTGGTAGTGTTGTGCTCATAGCGGGGATGATGGTTTTTATCTTTCCACGCATGCGACACGCAGTTAAAACAGCCCCTAAAGGCAGCATGGATGACTGGATGGGATTCATAATTCCATTGGCCGTCATCGTTGGTTTCATCATTCTCTTGATAAATATGGTCTAATCACTATATTAAGTCCCACTTATTAAGGGTTTATATTTTTTCATTTGCCTTTAGAATTGCCACACTGCAACTAATAGAGATTCACATGCAAGAAGAACATCCTTTTGCCCCCTTTATCCGAATTCTAGGTAAAGGTAAAAACGGCTCACGCAGCTTCACCATTGATGAAGCATATGAAGCTATGACAATGGTTTTAGAAGATAAAGTAACCGCTGAACAATTGGGTGCTTTTTTGATGTTACTGCGTGTGAAAGAAGAGACACCCGAAGAAGTAGCAGGCTTTGTACGCGCAATTCGAAGCTACCTAAAGCAAGATAAAGTTTCACAGGCAGACTTAGACTGGTCCTCATACGCAGGTAAACGCCGTCACTCTCCCTGGTATGTACTCAGTGCATTGTTATTAGCCGACAATGATATTCGCGTGTGTATGCATGGCGCTGAAGGCCATACACCCGGCCGTATGTATACATCTGAAGTACTTAAGCCATTAGGTATCGAAGTCAGTGATACATTGGATCACGCTAAAGAGCAGATAGCGAAAAACAATTTTTGCTACATGCCACTGCAAACTATTAGTGAGCGCTTAAAAGATATCCTGGAGCTACGCCCATATCTTGGCCTACGCTCTCCGCTGCATACAGTGGGGCGCATGATTAATCCATTGCACGCACCACACTCCATTCAAGCCATTTTCCATCCGGGCTACCAAGTCGTTCATCAGGAAGCGGCGAATATTATGAATGAAGAAGAAATCGCTGTATTTAAAGGTGAGGCAGGTGAAGTAGAGCGTAACCCGGATACTAAGTGCACAGTTTCTTATGCCGCAGGCGGTAAAACATGGGACGAAGAGTGGGAACCTATGTTTACAAGACGTCATGTAAAAGAAAGTAGCTTAGATGAAGAACGTCTAGTTCCATTCTGGCGTGGTGAGCAAGAAGATGAATATGCAACTGCTGCGATTACCGGTACTACCGCAATCGCACTTCGTTTAATGAATAAAGCAGAAACACCTGAGCAGGCCCTACAAATGGCGCAGGACATGTGGACTAATCGCGATAAAACTCGTCATTAATTTAAACCATAAAATAAAGCATGCCCTCCCACTGTGAGAGGGCTACTTTTATAAATATGAAAACACACCTCACCACTATTACACTTGCCTTATGCCTTGGTTTTCTGGGTGGTTATGTAGGCGGGAAAAGCAGCCAACCATCTCATAACAATAGGACAGAACTTCCAGCGATAAATAGTACCGACCTATCTGATTATATAACTTCTGAAAATGCATTTAATCAAACGCCAACTGAAACTATTCAACTAGAAGAATTACAATATAAAGTAGAAAAATTAGAGCTTCAGTTAGAGGCACTCGCACAGAGTTCGAATAACACCGAATCAGCGGACGACAGTCATTCAAATAACACAACTAAGGCTACTTTTTTTGGTCAGCCTGCAAAGCCCAACCTGGAAAGTTTAAGTGCAACGGGTATGAGTACTGATGAAGCTGATAAACTTCTTCGACGAATGAGCCAACAGGAATACCAACGTTTAGAATTACAAAATAATATTCGTCGAAATCAAGGCGCTGCATCTAATACTTATAGAGAACAACTTCGCGAGCTAAATAAAAATAAAATTTCTTTACGCTCTGAACTAGGTGATGAAGCTTACGATAAATATTTATTTGCGAGCCAGCAAAGTAACCGTGTGAAAATTTCATCCGTAATGGCCGGCTCTCCCGCTGAATCATCTGGGTTTGAAAGCAACGATATTATTTTGTCTTACGGTGATCAAAAAATCTTAAATTGGGCAGATATACGTCGCGTTACTTTAGAAGGTGATATTGGTAGTTATACCAATGTTAATATTATACGTAACGGTGAGCGCATGAGTTTAATGGTGCCTATAGGAACATTAGGCGTTCAATTAGAACCTGTTCAGCTTGATCCCGATGAATGATTTTTAATCTGTTAACAATTTAAGTGCTACAGGCAAAACTCCATCGACTTTAACCGCATATTTATCTGCTAACCAATATCCAACAATAGCTACCAGCTCATCACCCGCATATAGCAATGGAATTCTATCGCGCTGCCAAGATGGTATAGCGGCTTCTTGAAAAAGAGACTTCAAGGTATGACTGCCACTTCTTCCCGCAGGCTTAAGTAATTCACCTCCTTGTCGAAACCTTATACTCAACGGAAAAGATAATATGTCTTTTGAAAGCAGGTACACATTCTCACTAACAACATTCTGTTGAACGATGATAGTTGTTTCAATTGATGAAATAACTAATGACTGATTCGGTTTCAGGTCAAACACCTGACTAGGGTCATGTTTTAAAGTCTTTAAGATAAATAAACGATCACGGAAGCGCCTTACTTCCACGCCTGCCCAGCTTACCAAACTGTGCGTATCATGAGACTCGCCTTGCAACTGCTGAACGATTTGTAACAACACCGCCCGTGAAGGCATACTGTATTTCAGACGCTTAACCCAGCAGCGTAACAAATTTCTTATACGCGCATCATCAAACTTTTTTAATGATGCTATTTCAAGACAGTCCTCTTCTATCAACACAGTCTGTAAATCAATATCGCCGAGAACTGTCAGTAATTCTGCATTTTCTGCTTGCTGTTGTGCAAACACAGATAAAGTTTTGTCGAGTGATGGCCAGCGTTGTTTTATTTCAGGAATAACCCTGTGGCGTAAATAGTTGCGATAGTAATCTTGCTGTTGATTAGTTGGATCATCCACCCAAGTGAGACTATGCAGCTCGGCATACTCCAAAATACTCTCCTGCGTATCATTTATTAATGGCCGAAAATGCCAACCCGCAGAAAACTCACTTAATTCTGACATAGCCGATAAGCCTGCTGCGCCTGCACCACGCAGTAGCTGAAGCAGAACAGTTTCAGACTGATCATCCTGGTGTTGTGCAGTCAGTAAGCACATGTCATCTTTAATAAGTGTTTTAAACGCAGCATAACGTGCCATGCGTGCGGCCGCTTCAGGTCCTTCCCCTCTCTTAGGCAAGGCGTCTACGCTAATAACTTGAAATGGAATATCAAACTGCTGGCATTGATATGCACAGTGCTTAGCCCACTCAGTTGAGACAGCTTGTAAGCCATGATCAATATAAACCGCTGTAACTTGAAGTTTTGTAAGGTGCAACAGATGCAATAAAACCTGAGAATCTACCCCACCACTATAGGCCAAACACCAGGTTTTAATATTATGCTGATTAGCGAGTTGCATTAACTGCTGAGCAAGACGCTCAGCAGTAAGGATGGGGCTATTCTGTATATTGGCCATAACTCATCAGACGTTGATATCGCGCGTCCAGCAGCTTATCTAAGCCCATCTGATTTAAGTTATCCAGGCTTTCTTTCAAGGCCTGACGCATATTTCGAGCTGTTGCATCGATATCACGGTAAGCACTGCCTAGCGGCTCATCAATGATTTGGTCAATCAAACCAAGCTCTTTAAGCTTGGGAGCCGTAATACCCAAGGCTTCAGCAGCATCTTGGGCTTTCTCTGCACTCTTCCAAAGGATAGACGCACAACCTTCGGGAGAAATAACCGAGTAAGTACTGTACTTCAGCATCATTACCTTATCACCGACACCAATAGCAAGTGCACCGCCAGAACCACCTTCACCAATAACAGTGCAGATAATAGGCGTTTTTAACGCCGCCATTTCAAATAGATTGCGTGCAATGGCTTCAGACTGACCGCGCTCTTCTGCACCGATACCTGGGTATGCACCAGGTGTATCAATGAAAGTAAATATCGGCATTTTAAAGCGCTCTGCCATCTTCATTAAGCGCAACGCTTTACGATAGCCCTCTGGGCGCGGCATACCAAAATTACGGCGTATTTTTTCTTTAGTATCTCGGCCTTTCTGATGCCCAATCACCATCACTGGCTTGCCATCGATGCGACCGATACCACCTATAATGGCTTTATCGTCGCCAAAAGCACGATCACCGTGTAGCTCTTCAAAATCTGTGAAAATACGATCTATATAATCTTGCGTATGAGGTCGTTGTGGGTGCCTGGCTAACTGAGAAGTTTGCCACGAGCTTAACTTGCTAAAGATAGACTCGGTTAAGCCCTGGCACTTACTTTGCAGACGAAGTATTTCTTCGCCTATATTAATTTCGCTATCGTCTCCAACATAGCGGAGCTCTTCGATTTTCGCCTCTAACTCGGCGATCGGCTGTTCAAATTCCAGAAAGTTTGGATTCATACTAATCTTACTAATAGTTCGCCCTAAAATAGCGGCATGGAAACAAAACAAAGATTGTAATGATACCCTGCAATGACACTGCAACCAAGCAACATTATTACTTTTCAAAGCAATACTCTCCATAGTTACTAGATATCTCAGCCTGATCAAAACACTTAATAACACAGCCCAAAACGATGCGGACACAAAGTGGACAAAAAGTTCATAAATGTCGCCATTTCGTCTAATAATTAAAATCCTTGTGCTACTATTAATTTAACCTCAGCTTGTATTTATGGACCTCATCTTAATTTATGGAAAATAAACTCCCAGAAATGGGCAATGTATTAATAGCGGATGATGACCCATCCATTTTATTATTATTACGACACATACTCACTCAAGACAATTACTCCGTTACTGAAGCCTCTTCGGGCCTCGAAGCGATAGAATTGTGTAGAGAATTTACTTACGACTTGGCTATCCTCGATTTTGTAATGCCAAATGTCGACGGAATAACAGCGTGTAAAGAAATAAGTTTTCAAATACCAAACCCTCCCCCAATACTTATAATTACCTCTCTTGACGATGATGTATCTGTAAATCTTGCATTTGATGCTGGTGCCGTTGACTACGTTACAAAACCAATTAACTGGTCGGTGTTTAAGCAACGAGTTAAACGTATTGTTAGCGGTGAGCAAAACAGACAGAAAGTGCGTCAACTTGAGTACCACGATGCCCTCACCGGCTTACCAAATCGATCCTTACTACTGGATAGATTAGAGTCTGCCATTTTAAGGGCCCAACGCAATGAAGGCATGATTGCGCTTTTAATGGTCGATATAGATAATCTTAAGCTCATTAATGAAACCCTAGGGCATCATAATGGAGACAAGATAATACAATCAGTTGCCTCACGCTTAAGTACGACCATTCGCGATACAGATACTCTTTCGCGCAGTGGAGGTGATGAATTCAATATGATCGTAGAAAACATCCACCAATTGGAAGACGTTGGTGTAATGGCAGCAAAGTTTTCCCGCGCTATTGAACACAAGTTGACCATTCAAGATCAGGAAATTCACGTCAAGGCCAGTATTGGTATCAGTGTTTACCCTCAAGATGGTACAACCATTGGCAACCTACTTAGCCATGCCGATGCTGCTCTTTACAGAGCAAAAGACAAAGGCGGAAATGCTTATGAGTTTTACTTACCAGAACTCAGTAAAAAAGCCAACCGACGACTAAGTCTGGAGAATAACTTACGCAAGGCAATTGAAAGTGATCAGCTGGTGATGTATTACCAACCAAAAGTTAATCTTTCCAGCGGTATTGCTAGTGGAATGGAAGCACTGGTTCGCTGGGACCATCCCGAACAGGGCATTATTCCTCCTGATGAATTTATCCCCATTGCAGAAGAAACGGGCTTAATTATTCCACTAGGTAAACAGGTTATAGAAAAATCTTGCGCTCAATTTAAAAAATGGTTGGACGCTGGCATCCCTATTACAAACATATCCATAAATGTTTCAGCACGACAATTTAGAGAGCAAGATCTAGTCAATATTTTGAAAGACACTCTGTCCAGGCATGAGTTAAATGCTGAAAATATTGAACTGGAGTTAACAGAAAGTACTTTGCTTAAAAATGAAGGTGACGCGGAAGAAAAACTAACTCAATTGCATGACATGGGTATAACAATCTCTATTGATGATTTTGGTACTGGCTATGCTTCCCTCGCTTACTTAAAACGCTTGCCTATCGACATTTTAAAAATTGATCGTTCTTTTACTGATGGCATATTGCACGACCCAGATGACATTGCCATTGTAAATGCAATATACGGTTTAGCCCGAGGTTTAGGATTAAAGTTGGTTGCTGAAGGTATTGAAACACGTGAGCAGTTATCAGTATTAACTGAAATGGGTGTGGATTATGGACAGGGCTATTTTTGGAGTCCACCTTTACCACCCGAGAAGTACTTAAACTTGCTAGAAGATATAAGCAAATAAATATCGGTTTATTGCAGTAAATACTGAATACTAAATTCTATTTTTCTCGGCACGCTTAGTTCTGCTGGTGGTAACGGTAAAGGGATTGAACTTTGTACCGCTTGCCTGGTAGCTTTCTGCAATACAGACCGTCCTTCTGTCACCTGTAGTGACTTGATACTACCATCAGCCAATAGCTCAAACGACACTTGAACATTGCCTTCAATACCGCGGCTTCGAGCAGATCGTGGGTAATATTTTCTACTCTCAATATGAGCCAACAACTGCTGCATATATACTTGCTGTTTCTTTGCTAATATTGCCTCTTTATTTTCAGATAGTTGTCCTCGGCTTTGGAGTATAGCTTGCACTAATTCTTGCTCGAGCTTTTTGACTTTAGGCTCATTTTCTGTTTTCTTGATATCAGCTTCATGTGCAGTGTCACTCTGCTTTATTATTGGCTGAGGCAGTACAGTTTTTTTGATTTCTTCAATTTGTACAGTTGGCTGCTGATAAAAATTTAATCGAGTTAGTAATGGTGCTTTAACTTCACTCGCATTTTCAATACCGAATTGAGCGCCGGATTGAATCAATAAACTAGCATGCAACAATAGTGACAACCCTATACCTACTAACCAGAGCATATTATCTCGATTAATCATTTGTCCTCTGTAATAATATCCACGCCACTTGCGCCTGCTTTACGGGCCAAGTCTAGAATTTCAACGGCCTTACTAAAAGCAACACTCTGATCACCTTTAATACGCACACTTTTTTCAGACGATGCAGATAAATCTTTTCGAAGCAGTTCTTCCAAAGCCTTTAATGACATTGCATCATTTTTATAGCTATCATGTTTGTAGTCTATTACTCCATTCGCATTAATAATAATTTCTAGCAGATTATTTTCTCCTAAGGCCTCTCCTGTTTCAGCTTTAGGCAACTCAATATTTAAACTTTCCTGATTTACAAAGTGAGAAGTTAACATGAAAAAAATTAACAGCAGAAAAACAATATCAATCAAAGGCGTCAAATTTGGTATGTGACTACTGCGCCTATAGCCTTCAAACTGCATGTATTACACCCTGTCGATGATGAGCTGCTTCTGATGCCTCACTGGTATATTCATGATGAGGTAATTGCTCTAATAACATCGTGGCATAACGTCGCATGCTATGTGCTCGTTTATCCGCTGTTCCCTCTAGAAAATGTAAAAGCAATAACACAGGTATAGAGACAGCCAAACCTACACCTGTCGTTAACATTGCTTCCCAAATGCCGCCGGCCAAGGCCTGAGAATCTACTCGACCACCAGCCATTTCAATGACCATAAAGGCTTTAATCATTCCGATGATGGTACCCAACAAGCCCAATAAAGGCGCTGTATTTCCCAATATAGACAAGGTGCGAAAGCCACGCTCCATACGTTGTAGCTCTATAGAACCTAAACGTGAAGCAACACTTTCCAAATTTCTAACACCTTTTCCCCAGGCCTTAAATATTCCGCGTAGCACATTGGCTTCTGGGCCATTTAAACTTTCCAGCTGCTGCTCAGCTACACTAAGACTAAAGTCACTATTGAATAACTCTTCACCGCTGTTTGTGGGCTTACCCATTAATAAAAAATGTAACACTCGCTCAATAATTATTGATAAAGCAACAATCGAATACATTAACAGTATCCAGACAATGACACCGCCTTTATCAAATAGCTCTACTATTGTCATAGTGTTTTAGATCCTGTAGTTTTTATTTCTTCTGAAAAATATTTAACCAACTGATTTTGATGCAATCGCCCACTAGAAGCAATTCTTGTTTGATCCCGTTTAAAAAAATACCCACGTGGCAATTCACCATACCAGGTAGGGTCAATAGAATGCCGTAAATACTGGAATGAGCCATCAAATACCCATTGCTCAACGGTATGTAATTCGTATTCAGTTATTAACTGCATTATTTCATCTGACTGATTTTTACTATCCGTCGATATCAACACTAATTTATGCTGCGGATATTTTTGATGAAACTCGCCAAGCATTTTCAATTCTTTCATACAGGGCATACAGTCAAGTGACCACAACACCATAAGAAAGGGTTGCTGCATATTTTCCTGTAATATTTTTTGGTAACTACTCATCTTAAAATGACTAAGTTTCTGTGTAGCGTGTACATTTAACACAAACACCATCGCACAGATGAAAGCTAGAAAAGATAGTTTAAAATATTTCATTCTGACAAGGGTATTAACTTAAACCCACTGTCCGCTGTTTGCCACTGTACAAAAGCCTGTCTGCCATTTGAAAGCAAAAATGGGTAGTCACCATTTTTTGCAACAGCCACTTTTTCAGGTTTTAACCAGCTAAGTCCAGCATCAATTGAATGTTGTAACCATATGCTTTCCTGTTTACCGTCAAACTGCTTCCATACCAGCCAAACTTTATCGCCTATATTCAATACATTAGGATGTGAAGCCGCTGCATTATAGTCACCAAAATTTATGGCCTTATCATAAGTACCATTTGGATTTCGGCGTGTATAAAACAATCCATGACTTTCTGGCGCATTATCAAACCACGTTAAATGATAAAGACTATTTTCTGCCACAGACATATCAGGGCCGTGATGGGGGCATGAGTCTACTTGCCAGTTATCAAAACTTACACGTTCGACTTTTCCGGGTTTATCACTTTCTATGAATTTAACCAATGAATGGTCACGAGTATTTTTACCATAAATATTACGCCACAATATAACCGGTAATTGATCATCCATTTTCATCACAACACGACAGCACTCACAGCTATGATCAATCACTTTTTTATTAGCTTTAAATGATTTTCCCGCATTATCAGACCAGGCGTAATACAGGGCTGCACCATGATATTTATCACCGCTTTTTCTCGCCAGATCACGGTCACGTTTATCCAGCCATGACAAATAAACATCGCCCTTATCATTTATTCCCAGCGCTTCAAAGCGATGACCACTCACACTTAAATCATCGTTCACGATTACCGGTTCAGAAAAATACTCACCACCATCAGTTGAATGACTAAAACGGATGTGTCCAGTAAAACGTTTCTCTAATGGCTTTGTCCATGACACGTAAATATCATTTTTTTTGCCTACCGCAATTTTCGGTCTATTTTCACCCCGTGCAGAAATTGCCTCGGGTTTTCGATTAACTGCAACTGGAGTAGAAAATGTTTTACCCACATCATCTGAATAATTAACGTACACATGACCCGCATAGGCCCATGCTAACCATAAGCGATTATTCTGATCGAACACCGACGAAGGTGCCGTGGCACAACGTAATCTTGCAGGCTGCGTAACATCTGCACAGCTCTTGTTAACAACTGCAGACTTTTTGTGCGACATACTGGCCTGACTACCTAAAGCTGTAAAGGCCAGCACAATTCCCAAGGCTTGCTTTGCAAAAATTATCCGAGACATTTTCATTAGAATTTGTAATCTACTCCAGCATATAGTGTGCGCGGCATACCCGGTGCAAACTCATTATTGCCACCACTAATACTCGCGGCAGTCGCATAACGTTCATCGGTCACATTAATTACTCGCGCAAAAAGGTTCAACTGCTTATCCATACGGTGGTTAAAACGCAGATTATAAAGGTCGTGCCCATCATACTTGCCCGTATTCGATTGATCCATCCAGTAATCACCCAGATGCACCCATTCTAACTCCGCTCGTCCTCCATTTAGTATCGCAGGCTTATAGGTTAAACGCGTATTTGCGATAACTCTGGGTGCAGAATTCATTTCATTACCACTGTAATCTACATTACTGCTGTTTACACGTTGTACCCAGTCTTCATAAAAATGTTCGGCGTATGAATAACTCACTGCTAATTGCAGCGTTTCTGTCATTTTCCCATCGACAGATAACTCAATACCTTGATGTGATGTTTCACCTGCGTTCACCGTTGTACGATCAGTGGTTACTGGATCAACATAACTCACCAGATCATCCTTGACGTCCATGTTATATATCGAGATTTCATAATTCCAATTGTCACCTGCCTCACCACGTAAGCCAATTTCAACACTATCCGCCTTTACGGCATCGAGATCTAATGACTCTGCATTACTACCCGGGCGAAACAACTGGCTTTCAGAAGGAGCACGAAATGCATGACGATAAGAAACAAAACCATTCAACTGCTTATTAAATTCATAAGCCGCGCCCAACTTGGGGCTGAAGTGCGAGAAGTCAATACGAGTATCGGATGGGTGATTATAACGCGCAGGAAAACTCATGCTCGCAGGAAATACAGTTAGCAAGCCATCCGCCATCTGATTATTATAATCATATTCAAAATAATCATAACGTAAGCCAGCGGTAATTCGCCATTTATCCGCAGGTGATGTTTCTAAATGAACATAGGGCGAAACGGCAGTGTAATTCACATCGTAATCGTATGTAACTTCTTCTACTGTATATGAAGTGTATATGCCGTCCGCATCTTTAAATGCATCAATACTATGCTCCAGACGATTGCCTGATGTGTAATCTATATCTGCACCCACAATAAGCCGTGTACGATAAGGTGAAAAATCCATTCGATATTTTGCTAACAAACCTAAAGAATCACTTTCAGTTTTTTGCACACTAGGGTCATAACCCAGCGACCAGTTAGGCATATAATCCATAGCATTATGTCGCACATAAGGCGTTAGGCTTAACAGTGTTGTATTGTCTTCTTTTTCATACGCTGTGGATAAACGTAATGCCTGTACTTCGCGATATGAAATGGGATAGTAATTAGTCGTCGGATTATTTAAATAATCATCTTCAGATAAACGAGATGTACCCGCTACTTGCTGATCAATATCCGATGCTGCCAAAACTGTTTTAAAGCTTGCACCATCATCAGTAAATTTATCCCATCGCAATGTCGCACTTTGTCTGTCGTAATCCGTGTTATCGCGCCAGCCATCTGTAGTAGTGACATTTAAATCACCGCGAACACCATCATCACCCCAGGTATTCCCGCCCGTTAGTAATAATCGTTTCCAACCGTGCTCGCCGGCCTCTACCGATATCTCTGCTTCCGCTTGCAAAGGTGCGGGCCGAGTTAACACGTTAATCACTCCACCAATTGCATCACTGCCATATAGGGACGTGCCTGGACCTTTGGTAATTTCTACACCGGCGGCCTGCGGAATATTCACTTCGTATAAGGCATTATGATTGAAGAAACCGGTAGAGCGTGTAGGAATGCCGTCTTCTAAAAATAGATACACTGCCTTGGTAGTGATTGGCTGGCGTATCGCCGTCATATGACCTTCGCCATTAGTGACATTAACGTGCACACCCGCCACACGTTCCATGATTTCCGCAGGATGTGCTGGGCGAGTATCCTGAATTTCCTGCTGCTGAATAGCGTCGTTTGTTTCAGCGGTTTCTGCTTTGGGTGTTTCCTCGCGTGTACCGGTTACCGTAATGGTGCCATTACTCACCTCGATACCTTGCGCAATGGAAGTTGAAAGGGACGCACAGATTAAAAACAAAACTGAACTGGGTGAAAATTTACGAGGTGTTACCTGCATTACCGCTCCAATAGTCATTTACTCAATGACTATTGGAATGCAACAAGCACACCAAAAGATAAGCTGTTGAATACTCTATATTTTTTAATTTTGGCTTTTAATAATTGTGTAAATTAACACATAGCAGTGTGTCATTTAACACAGTATTATATGTAGCGGTCACTCTTCTAACTGCTCATACAAGAATTAATCGACCACCGATTAATACCATGCTATGTCGGCTTTCGACCCAAAGCGAACGTTCATATAGAAATTATCTCTGTAAATCAGTTATCTCGATTTGTTCAACTTGTTAATGAAGTAAGTCTGACGTAATCTCATATTGAAACAATTATTTGCATCTGAATATCAGATGTTATTGATTCATGAGATCGTAAAATACAGCTAAGCACTCGGTCAAAGTTATCATAGAGAAAACTCATGAAAGCGATTGTATTTACAAAGTACGGATCACCTGATTTTTTTAAACTCAAAGAAGTAGAAAAACCGAAACCCAAGGATCATGAGGTTCTTGTAAAAGTTTTTGCGGTTTCGATAAATTCATGGGATTGGGAAATTCTAATTGCTAAGCCTTTCGTGAACCGCTTAATGGCTGGTCTTCTAAAACCAACAAGAATAAAGATACTCGGATGTGACATAGCCGGACGAGTTGAAGCGGTTGGCAAAAGCATAAAGCAGTTTCAACCAGGAGATGAGGTATTTGGAGACTTATCAAAATGTGGTTGGGGTGGCTTTGCAGAGTATGTATGTGCTCGTGATAATGCAGTAGCGTTAAAACCGTCCAGCATGACATTTGAGCAAGCAGCTGCTGTTCCACAAGCAGGACTATTGGCTTTACAGGCTCTTCGCTATAAAGGACAGATTCAGCCAGGACAAAAGGTTTTGTTTAATGGCGCAGGGGGTGGAGTGGGTACGCTAGGTATACAGATTGCTAAATCATTTGGAGCTGAAGTGACGGGTGTTGATAGCACAGATAAATTGGACATAATGCGTTCTTCAGGTGCAGATCATGTTATTGATTATACCCAAGAAGACTTTACAAAAAATGGGCAACATTATGACCGGATTATTGATGTTGCAGCAAATCGTTCGATTTTTGACTACAAGCGTGCATTAAGTAACAGAGGAGTTTTTGTCATGGTCGGAGGTTCTTCATCTCTAGTGAACAAACTCCTTTTCCTCGGACCCTGGATCTCAATGACCGAGAGTAAAAAGATGGGGCTTCTATTGCATAAACCAAATAAGGGTTTAGCCTTTATGAAAGAGCTTATTGAGGCTGGCAAAGTTATACCTGTTATAGATAGGTGTTACTCATTAAATGAGGTTGCAGAAGCACTCCGGTATTATGGAGAAGGACAGGTTAAAGGGAAAATAGTCATAAATTTGCAGCATGATAATAAAACCTAATAATTCATTGAAGGTCCGCTTTTCGCCGTTAGGCGACGCTCTACTAACCCATGCCTATAATGGACAAACACAGACATGCCCTATGGTTGCGAACACAACTAGGTATTAACGCACTCGCGTAACACCATGGTTGCAAATGCACCGGTTGGCAAATCAAATTCCATTTCAAGTACATCACCGTTTATTTCCCAATTTAAATTATTTGGCATTAAACGTAAGGCACGCCTTTCCTGGCTTAAACGTGCAGATTCAAGCCCTTCTGCCAAAGGCTTAAACTCGTCGGCAATAGACCGCTCTAACGCAAAGGCATCTGCCGTTGCCATACTCTCTCCCTCTCCCCATAAACAGCCGGTTAAATTAATCTCTGCATTGCCTAGGCGCTCTCTTATCTCATCATTAACATCTTCAGCAAAACACGCCGACTTTCCATTCAACATAAAAACATCACCTTGTATTGGTTCTAACCATGTTTTTTGTTGTATACGTTGCGACAACAACTGGTTGAAAATCCATGAGCGTGCAGACGATAAATACAAGCCTCTGTGTTGCTTCTTGAGCTTCTTTAATTCACCTTTAAACATTCTTTCCGCTTTATGCAGATTACCCATATCACGGCCAAAGCGTTGCTCACCATAATAATTAGGCACTCCAAACTGTTTGATTTTTTGCAGCCTTTCTTCAATTTCAGCGACATCATCTTTTAACTCGGTAATGCGCAACTTAAATTTATTACCTGATAACGCACCACGCTTTAATTTTCTATCGTGACGATACTGTTCAAGTATTTTAAATTCATCACTAACCAGGCTGGTAAAATCAGGATCTTCCATACCCGGCAAGTGCAAACTAAACCACTGGGTAGTGACCGCGTGACGATCTTTCATTCCCGCATAACTAACCGCCATCGATTTAAGGCCTACGTACTTTGCTAATGTTTGAGCCACCCAATCGGTATTACTGCCGTTTTTTTCAATTTTTAGCCACAGGTGTTCACCCTCGCCCGAGGTCTGCACAGGCATAATCTCATCGACTTTAAAGTCAGAATTTTTCGCTTTTAACTGACCGTTCGTCGTAGGTCTATCATAAGCGTGAGCTAGAGTATGAAAATCATATTGCATAAAATTTCTTATTAAAACATCAACCTATGAATCATAACATGCACTATAAAAGCTGAAAGTAATAATATTAATATAATAATACAAACGTCTAACTAATAAACTATTTGACAAGTTTTGACGTTTCGTCATATTCTTCCGCAATGTTAGAAAATACAAAAGACAATGCCGAACCAATAACGCGCAAACAACGTGAGCTGTTTGAGCGCGAGCAGTTAATATTGAATACAGCACAACTAATTCTCCAGTATGAGGGTCTGCAGCACCTGACTATGGATCGCATTGCTGCAGAGATAGAATACTCAAAAGGCACGGTTTACAACCACTTCAAGAGCAAAGAAGAAATCATCAGCGGTATTGGCTGCAGATGCATGAGTAGATTAATTGAAATGTTTAGCCGCGCTAAAAACTATGCGGGTAGTCATCGTGAGCGCATTGCAGCGGTAGGAATAGCACACAGCCTATATGCACAGCTCCATCCTGCAGAACTGCAAAATATGCAGCTTATAAAATCTTCTTCTGTTAGAGAAAAAGTCTCCGCTGAGAAACAGCAAGAATTATTGCAGCTTGAACAGCAAGTCACCGGTGTAGTGCTAGGGATCATTCGTGACGCTATGAAAGATGGCGATATTCCCGGCGATCAGGATTACTTACCTGATGGAATTATGCTCGGTATATGGACCATGGGCTATGGCTCAAACCTATTACATATGTCTGGTATTCCGTTTGATGAATTGGGAATAAAACAACCACTCGATATGATGTGGATTAATAGCCACAAATTACTCGATAGCTACCAATGGAAGCCCCTCAGTAGCTCATTTGATATTCATAAATTAAAAGAAAAACTCTGTAATGAGATATTTGCAGAGGAAGTAAATGCCCTAAAAAAATTAACTGATATGGAGAAAAATGATGCTCGTTAGATACACTGAATGGATTTTAAAGTGGCGTTACGTCGTAATAATTCTAGCGCTTGTTGCGGTTGGAGTCATTGGTAGTGGAGCACCCAAGCTAATGCCCTTCTCTAATGATTATCGTGTGTTTTTTAGCGATGATAACCCACAGCTTAATGCGTTTGAAAATATACAGGATACCTACACCAAAGATGACAATGTAATGTTTGTTATCTCTCCAAAAAATGGCAATGTAATTTCGCCAAAGGTGTTAGCCGCTGTACAGGAAATAACTGAAGAAGCTTGGCAAATCCCACATTCTATTCGTGTAGATTCCGTGACTAATTTCCAGCACACCTATGCAGAAGAAGATGACTTAATTGTTGATGACCTGGTCGTTGAAACAGAGGGTTTAAGCGCTAAAGATTTATCCTATATAAAAAAAGTCGCCCTCAATGAACCTAACCTTGCCAAGCGTTTAATTTCAGCGGATGCATCACACACTGGTATTAACGTAACTATCCAGTTGCCGGGTGTTGACCAAATGAAAGAAAACCCAGCGACTGTTGCTTATGCACGCAAGATGTTAGCTGAAGCCAAAGCGAATTATCCCGATATTGATTTCCGTTTAGCGGGCATGGCAATGATGAATAATGCCTTTCCTGAAGCTAGCCAGGCCGATGGTGAAACCCTAATTCCCATCGCATTTGCTGTGATTATTGTTGTATTACTTTTATTACTTAAAGGTTTTAGTGGAACTGCTGCAACGGTCATACTTGTTCTTTGTTCAATAATCATTGGCATGGGCATGGGTGGCCACACAGGCATTAAACTCACACCACCATCAGCCTCCGCACCGATTATTATACTAACCATTGCGGTTGCCGGTGCGGTACATTTACTCGTAACCATGCTGCAAGAAATTCATAAAGGAATGAGTAAACACGATGCGATTGTGGAAAGTATGCGCGTTAACTTTATGCCAATATTTTTAACCAGCATTACCACCGCATTAGGTTTTTTAAGCCTTAACTCAAGCGACGCTCCACCATTTGGTGACTTGGGTAATATGTCTACTTATGGCGTTATTGGAGCCTTTATATTAACTATGACATTTTTACCTGCCATCATGTATATCTTGCCCATAAAAGCTAAAAGCTTTGTAGCAGGCACTGGTGCAATGGAAAAACTGGGTGATTTTGTTGTCGCCAAACGAAAAACACTACTTATTTCATTTTCCCTGGGAGTTGTATTCTTTATTGCAATGATTCCTCAAAATCAATTGAACGATATCTTCGTTAACTATTTTGATGAATCAGTAGAATTTAGACAGGACACCGATTTCACAACAGCAAACCTAACCGGCACTTATACCATTGCCTATTCATTAGATAGCGGTGAAAAAGAAGGTGTTAGCCAACCTGAATTTTTAGCACAAGTTGAACAGTTTTCTGACTGGTATAAAGAACAGCCAGAAACTATTCATGTTAGTACTATCACAGATACATTTAAGCGTTTGAATAAAAATATGCATGGTGACGACGAGGCTTATTATAAGCTTCCCGATAACCGTGAGTTAGGTGCTCAATATTTATTACTATATGAAATGTCATTACCCTATGGGTTAGATTTGAACAATCAAATTGATGTAGCCAAGCAAGCAACTAAGGTTAATGTAGTACTAGAAACTATTTCATCTAACGGATTACTTTCACTAGAAAAACGTGCAAATGACTGGATGAAGCAAAACACACCGGATCTAGTTACTGATGGTGCCAGCCCTTCTATTATGTTTGCTCATATTGGTAAGCGTAATATTACTAGTATGCTGACAGGCACCACAATAGCATTAGTTTTAATTTCGCTTATTTTAATAGTTGCACTGGGTTCGGTTAAGTATGGATTAATAAGCTTAATGCCTAACCTTTTCCCTGCAGGTGTAGCTTTTGGTATATGGGGATTAGTGGTTGGTGAAGTTGGTTTAGCACTGTCAATTGTTACCGCCATGACATTAGGTATTGTGGTAGATGATACAGTTCACTTTATTAGTAAGTACATGCGGGCCCGTAAAGAAAAAGGCTTAGATAGTCAGGAGGCTGTACGCTACGCATTCAAAAATGTCGGCGTTGCATTATGGGTTACTTCACTCGTGTTGATTTCTGGATTTATGATACTGGCACAATCATCATTTGAATTGAATTCAGGTATGGGTTTAATGACCAGCATCATTATTGCCATCGCATTGATATTAGATTTCTTATTGCTTCCACCAATACTAATGGCAATTGACGGTAATAAAAAATCAAAATCTTCTTAAGGACAAATAACCATGAAAAAATTAACAACAACTAAACACATCATTGCTTCGCTACTTTTATTAAGCAGCTTAACACCACTTTTTGTATTAGCAGATAATACCGCACGTGGATTAGAAATCGCGACAGAAGCCGACAAAAGAGAAAGCGGGTTTATTGATTCTACTGCTGAGATGAAAATGGAATTGAAAAATAAACAAGGACAAACTAGCATACGCAAAGTTCGAGTAAAAACCCTCGAAGTAGAAGGTGATGGTGATAAAGGACTTTCCATATTCGATACCCCAGCTGATATAAAAGGCACAGCATCGCTTACCTACTCTCACTCCTTAAAACCTGACGAGCAATGGTTATACTTACCTGCATTAAAACGTGTAAAACGTATTAGCTCTAAAAACAAGTCTGGCCCATTTATGGGCAGTGAATTTGCTTATGAAGATATTTCATCACAGGAAATTGAAAAATACACTTACAAATATATAAAAGATGAGACTATTAACGGCATCGATTGCTTTGTGGTTGAACGCTACCCTGCATACAAGCATTCAGGTTATACGCGTCAGGTCGCATGGGTAAATAAAGAAGAATATCGCCCAGAAAAAATTGATTTTTACGACCGCAAAAACACACTCTTAAAAACATTAAACTACACAGATTATCAGCAATATCTTAATAAGTTTTGGCGTGCCGATACAATGCACATGGTTAATCACCAAACAGGAAAATCAACTACGCTCTCATGGAACAACTACCAATTTAAAACAGGCTTAACTGAAAAAGACTTTAACCGTAATAGCCTGAAACGCTCGAAATAACAGAATTCTATAGATATAACTAATGAATCTTTATCTACGCTTACTTATTCTTTTCATTCGAGCAAAATGGAAACCAGCACTGAAAATCACTGATTTATCGGTGCTGCATTTCCATGTGCTACCCAGTGACTTAGATATAAATATGCACATGAATAATGGCCGCTTCAATAGTATTATGGACTTAGGCCGCGTTGATATTATGTTACGCAGTGGTCTTTTAAAATTAATTTACCGTAAAGGCTGGCAAGGCGTTGTCGGTACAATTCATACTCATTTCAGACGACCTTTAAAGTGCTTTCAATCATATGAATTACATAGTCAAGTCGTGTACTGGGATAACAAATGGACCTGGATAGAACATAAAATGTATAGCCAGGATAAGTTAATTTGCCATGCACTCGTACAAACATTGATTCGAGCAAAAGGTGAAAATATTTCTAACGAAAAATTGCAAGAACTTATGGGGTTCGACATTCCCTCACCTGAAATAACTGCCGATATCGCACATCTAGAAAGCTTTGGAACATCGCAATGAAATATTATCGTTTAATTTTTTTTAGCACTATAGTCAGTTTTCTCAGTTTTCAGTCACAAGCCGAGTTATCTGGCAATATATCACTGCAAAATAGTCACTTTATAAATGACGCTAAATCAATACAACATAATAACTATGTCTCTTCATCGGCTGAACTAGAGTATTACACAGCGTGGGAAGATGACTCCAGCTTCAACATCACACCATTTATACGCATTGATCAATATGATGATGAACGTACACATGGCGACTTACGAGAACTTTATTTTCAAAAACTATTTGATAACTGGGAGTTACGTTTAGGCATTAGCAAAGTGTACTGGGGGGTCACAGAATCTCAGCATCTGGTAGACGTGATTAACCAAACCGACAGTGTTGAGAGCATTGATGGTGAGGACAAATTAGGCCAGCCTATGATCAAGGCCAGTTTTGAAAATGACTGGGGAATGGTAGATGTATTTATTCTACCTTATTTCAGAGAACGCACCTTTCAAGATGAAGAAGGTCGCCCTCGCCCCACTTTAGTCGTAGATGGTAGCCAAACCAATTATGAATCATCTGATGAAGAGAAAAATGTAGATCTTGCTTTACGTTGGTTTCATTATATCGATGAGTTAGAGATAGGCCTTTCTTATTTTAATGGTACTAGCCGTGAGCCAATATTATCACTAGGTAGCAAGGATGGATCACCCGTATTGACGCCTTACTATCCACTAATGCAACAAATTGGTATTGATGCACAACTAACGACTGAAGAATGGCTATGGAAGCTAGAAATGATTGCAAGAGACTGGCAATCATTCGATTCATTAAATTCACAAATAGTTGATGAACGTTTTATTGCATTGACTGGGGGATTTGAATACACCTTTGTTGGCATAGCTGAATCGGATGCTGATGTAGGATTAGTCGCAGAATATTTATATGATGACCGAGATCAACAGACGACAAGCTTTTTCCAAAACGATATTTTAGTTGCACTGCGTCTCGCAGTGAATGATGCAGCATCTAGCGAAGCGTTACTTGGCATAATTTATGATTTAGATTACCAGGAATACCTAGTGAGTTTAGAAGCTAATAGACGCTTTGCTGATAGCTGGAAAGCTACATTAGAAATTCGCACATTTAATAATGTGGATAATGACAGCTTGCTCAATGGTATTGCCAAAGATGATTTTATCCAACTGGATATTGCATACTATTTTTAAGCAGCTATCAAAAACTAAATGACACAATGCCAGATAGTTTACTCGTATTTCTAGCTCATCCCAACGCTGCACAATATCAAAGGACTTAACGGCCTGACTTAAATCACAAGTCAAAAGCATCACTCGGCTTATTTTGACAAGTCCTGAAAATTATCGCATATAACTTACATACACAGCTAAAAGTGAAAGTTATTTTAAATTTTAAATAAACAAGAACCTTAATAAAGTAAAAACTATAATCCCGTTGTCTATTATTTAATACTATTAGATTAGAAATCGTTTGAGTTGAGCCATTTATGAGAATTGATGAGAAAAGGGTTGCACCTCGCAAGGATATTCTGCATCCCGTAAAATTTCATTTAGATGCAAATAACAATTGGTCTACAGCATATCTACTAGATCAGTCCGACAGTGGCATACTAATTGCTACACAGAATACAGCTAAAATTGGTTCAGTTATTCATATAATGATGGATAGTGATACTTGCTGGAGCGGGGTTTCTTGTGAGTTATTGTGTGAAATCACACGTGTAGTTGAACACAAAGATGATGTAATCTTAAAATTTGATTTAGGCTGCATTATAAAAGATAAAAAGATACTGTAAGCCTATGTTTCACTATTTTTATATACTATATTTTTTTAATTTGAAGAAAAATGTGGTTTTTACATTGGGTAATGACTCAAAGCCAATTTCACCATTATGAGCATCTATAATATGCTTGCTAATATTCAAACCTAAACCAGTGCCCGGTAATTTCTGATTCTCACTGTTGCCTAACTGCTGAAACTTAACAAACAACTTATTATGTAGTTCTAGCGGTATACCTTCACCATAATCAGTAACTTTTAATTTTACATAATCCTTTTCATTCTCAATGCTTAGAATTATTTGTCCTTTTTCATTGGAAAATTTTGCTGCATTAGAAATGAAATTTGTAACTACTTGGTGCAATCGCTGACTATCAGCATTAACGTATATAGATTTAACATCACCTTCAACTTCTAAACTTGCATGACAGGTGCAACGTTCTATATATGAAGCATTCAACTGTAATGACTGCTGTGCAAGATCAATCAAATTTACTTTTTCAAAATTTATCTCTAGCTTACCTGCTTCCATCTTAGCTAGATCCAAAATATCATTTACAATCACTAATAACTGATCTGAATTTCGTATGGCCACATCCATCATGGGTTGTAGCTCTTCACCAAAATCACTTTTCTTATAGTTAATAATACCCAATGAGGCCTTCAGTGAAGTCAAAGGCGTTCGTAATTCATGACTCACCATTGATAAAAACTCATCTTTAGCTTTATCTAAATCCTGCATTTCCTTTATTTTCAATCTAAGCTGCATCAAACAAACAACTTGTCTGGCTAAAGCCGCGAGTAATTGTTTCTGCTCATCATCAATTTTTCGTGCTTGATGATCAATAACACATAAGGTACCTACTCTAATATTGTTGTCTAATACCAGTGGCGCACCAGCATAAAATTTTACAAATGGCTCTTCAGTTACTAAGGGATTGTCAGTAAAACGTTCGTCATTATCTGCATCTTCAATAATGAATAAATCGTCTTGATTGATTGCATGGGCACAAAAAGCCAATTCACGAGGTGTTTCTGTAGCATCTAGTCCATGATGAGATTTAAACCATTGACGGGTTTCATCAATGAGGCTGACTAAGGCAATAGGAGCATCACATATTTTTGAAGCCAATGCGGTAAGATCATCATAAGCTTGTTCACTTAACGTATCTAAGATATCTAGTTCTTTTAAACGAACGAGTCTTTCATTTTCATTACTCGGGATTTTTCCACTAATCATTCGAATAGTTACTCATTTATTTGCCCTTTATCCCATATATCCTGTATTTCAGAACCTAATTTTACTGGATCAAATGGTTTAGCTATGATTGCAAGTGCACCAGTCGCCATTAAGTCGTCTATTTCATTTGGTAAAATTTTAGCTGTCATAAAAATAGCAGGTGTTTTCTGATATCCTTCAATTTTTCTAATTTCTTGTAATGTTTCTGGACCATCTAAACCAGGCATCATTACATCAAGTAATAAAAGATCAGGAGAAAATGAACCGATTTCGGATAATGCTTCATTGCCACTACTACATACTTTTAACGTATAGTCGCTAATATTGCATAAAGCGTATTCCACAACCATTTGTATGTCTTTTTGATCTTCGACATAAAGTATTTTTTTAAGAGAATTCATAATTCCTCAGTTTGGTATAACTACTGATATAGAATAGCTTATATGCAAATGAATATCTTTGAAAATACATATCTATCAATTATAAATATCTCTTACTTTACCCGCTAAACATTACAGACAGCTCTAAATTAGACCTTGATTTATAAAGCTTTTTATATTTTAACGTTTAGAAGTCCAAATCTTAGAAACTGCTCGATCACTGCCAACGAAGCCTACAACTATACTCAATATACCAACCCCACCAAATACAACGACAGGGATGAAATAGCCGATATCTTGTCCTTGTGCAAAATATAAAACAAGCGCTCCCAGCATTGAAAATATTAATCCCATTACGATTAAAATTACACGATGTGATTTTTTGTATTCATATGGCTCTTGGCCAGCTTCAAGACTTTTCAGTACTGGCATACTTAGAGTTCTTAATAATTCTTTTATAAACATTCTTAGCTACTTATAAAGTTAGTTATATAATTATCGGATGTAAAAAAGGCACTGAACATTCAGTGCCTTTTTGCAGATTTACACTCAAAACATATTCTTCCGAATACTCTATCATGTTTTTATTTATTCTTTTTTGGCATATAAATATCAGTACACGTACCTTCTGCTACTTCAGTTGCGAAGTTAAGTGTTTCAGATAATGTGGGATGTGGATGTATTGTCATTGCCACATCATCCATTTCGGCACCCATTTCAATGGCTAATGCTGCTTCTGCAATTAACTCGCCAGCATTTTTACCAAATATACCTGCACCAATCATACGATGCGTTTTAGTATCATAAAGCACTTTAGTTACACCGTTAGTAGCACCTACTGATAAAGCACGACCAGATGCTGCCCAAGGGAATGCACCCTTTTCGTACTCTACACCATCAGCTTTCAATTGCTCTTCTGTTTGCCCTACCCATGCAACCTCAGGGTCTGTATAACAAACTGATGGAATAACACGTGCATCGAAGAACCGTTTTTGACCATCAATTACTTCAGCTGCAATTTTTGCTTCATGTGTCGCCTTGTGAGCAAGCATTGGTTGCCCGACCACATCACCAATTGCAAAAATGTTATTCACGTTTGTACGCATCTGCGTATCAACTGGAATAAATCCATGATCATTAATAACAACCCCGGCTTTATCGGCATCAATTAATTTACCATTCGGTGAACGGCCGATTGCCACTAAAACATTATCAAATGTATCTTCTTCTGGCGCTTTTGCACCTTCGAACTTACATACAATACCTTTCTTAGTAGGCGTTAGCTCAGTTACTTTTGTGCTGGTATAAATATTTTCATAACGCGTTTTCAGCGTCTTCTCGAATGGCCTAATCAAGTCACGGTCGGCACCAGGTATCAATCCAGGGCTTAATTCAACAACAGTCACTTTTGCACCTAGTGCAGAATAAACCGTTGCCATTTCCAAACCTATAATACCCCCACCAACGACTAATAATCGCTTCGGAATATTATGCAGTTCTAGTGCATCGGTTGAGTCCCATACGCGCTCATCTTCCCACGGAATAAAAGGTAGTTTTGTAACCGATGAGCCCGCGGCAATAATACAATTTTCAAAACCGACAGATTTTTTGCTGCCATCAGCTGCTTCTACTTCAATCGTATTTGCTGAAGTAAATTTACCAAAACCGTGTATGGTTGTAACCTTACGTTGCTTTGCCATGCCTTTAAGGCCAGTGGTAAGCTTGCCAATAACACCGTCTTTGTGAGCACGTAGTTTATCTGTATCAATTTTAGGTTTGCTGTACTTAATACCTAGTTCTTCGAATTCATTCGCTTCACTAACCACTTCTGCAACATGCAACAATGCCTTAGAAGGGATACAACCAACGTTTAAACACACACCGCCGAGTACTTCTTCCTTCTCAATCAGAATTACGTTTTTGCCCAGATCCGCAGCTCGGAATGCTGCAGTATAACCACCTGGGCCTGAGCCTAATACAACCACTTCAGCAGACACATCGACATCTCCTGCAAAGCTAGCTGCAGCCGGCGTAGTTTGCTTAGCTGTTTCAACTACTGGCGCCTGTTCTTTAACTGGCTCAGCAACTGGTGCAGCATCAGTAGATCCAGCAGTATCCATCATCAGGACTAAAGTACCCTGAGCAATTGAATCACCAACCGCTACTTTAATAGAGGTAACTGTACCCGAAGCTGGTGAGGGAATTTCCATTGATGCTTTATCGGATTCAACCGTAATTAATGAATCTTCTTCAGCAATTTTGTCACCAACGGCAACCAGTACTTCAATTATTTCAACTGATTCGAAATCACCGATATCAGGAACATGGACTTCTATTGTGCTCATAATTAAGCCTTTTAAATGTTCTTTTTACGCTAGGAAGACTTAAGCTCGACCTAACAAAATACTTTTCGCTCTATAAAAACTTATACCTATCAAACTAGAGTAACAGACGACGTGCATCTGCTAATAGATGACTTACATAAGTTATAAAACGCGCACCATCTGCGCCATCGATTACACGATGATCATATGATAATGCCAGTGGACACATTAGCTTTGGTTCAAAATCTGAACCGTTCCAAACTGGTTTCATATCAGCTTTTGAAACGCCTAAAATCGCCACCTCCGGTGCATTAACAATTGGTGTAAATTTAGTGCCACCAATACCGCCAAGGCTAGAGATAGACATAGAGCCTCCTTGCATATCAGATGGCTTAAGCTTTTTCTCACGTGCTTTTACAGAAATTTCACGTAGCTCCTTAGAAATTTCTACCAGTGATTTTTTATCAACATCACGAACTACAGGCACTACCAGTCCATCGGGTGTATCTACTGCAACACCAATATTGAAATAATTCTTCAGAATTAAATTCTCACCGCTAGGTTCAAGTGAAGAATTAAATCGTGGATATTTTTTAAGCCCCGCTGCTACAGCTTTCATTATGAAAACCAGCATGGTGAATTTCACACCTTCTTTTTCATATTCTGTATTGGATTGTTTACGGAAGGCTTCTAGTGATGTGATATCAGCTTCATCAAATTGTGTAACGTGTGGAATAGTTACCCAGTTACGATGCAGAAATTTACCTGTAAGTTTATTAATTTTACTCAGTGGTTTAATTTCAATTTCACCAAACTGGCTGTAATCGATGTCGGGCATTGCTTCAACACCCAGTGCTGAGCCAGCGTTAACCGAACCGCCACCTGTCGACATGACCTTCTTAACAAATGCCTGCACATCTTCTTTAACAATACGCTCGTTCCGACCTGTTCCACCTAACTTGCTTAAATCAACACCTAAATCACGTGCAAATTTTCTTACCGCAGGTGATGCATGTGCATTTTTGAAACTAACAGGATTAATATTAGCTGTAGGTGACGGCTTATTTGGAATTGGAGGAATTGCTGCTGGTGCAGGCTTAGCTACTTCAGCAGGCGCGGCATCTGGTGCCGCTTCTTTAGGAGTATCTACAACTGACTCTGCTGAAGCAGCTGCATCAGATGCTTCAACAACAACGACTACAGCACCTTCGGCAATCGAGTCACCAATATTCACTTTAATTTCTTTAACGGTTCCCGAATGGCTACTTGGAATTTCCATTGAGGCTTTATCTGACTCAACCGTAATTAATGAATCTTCTTCAGCAATTTGATCGCCTACTGAGACAAGAATTTCAATGATTTCGACGCTATCGAAATCCCCAATATCAGGAACTTTTACTTCGACCATTTCACTCATGGTTCCACTCCAGTTATTAACTGTTTTTTTTGAGTTGCTGCACTTAACAAACTATGCTCAACAAACTTTAATTTTTTGTTATTCCCAACGATTAGCTAGAAATAACTCACTACACAGAAACGCAGTTGCGCTTCTGTGTGATTACTTTAAATATTACGCTGTTGCAGGGTTTGGCTTTTCAGGGTTGATGCCATATTTTTCAATCGCTTCCTGAACTTTACCTGCTGGGAACTGACCATCATCAGCCAATGCCATTAATGCCGCTACTGCTACATACTTTGCATTCACTTCAAAGTGTTTACGTAATTGCGCACGGGTATCAGAACGACCGAAACCATCTGTACCTAAAGTTGAATAGCTTGCAGGAATCCATTTCCGAATTTGTTCTGAGTAAGAACGAATATAATCCGTTGCTGCTATCACCGGGCCACGTTTGTCTTTCATGCATTTTTCAACATAGCTTAAACGCTTGTCTTCTAATGGATGCAACATGTTCCAGCGATCTACATCTTCACCTTCACGCTTTAATTCATTAAAGCTGGTAACACTCCAGATGTCTGCATCGATAGACCAGTCCTTATCTAACAGTTCTGCCGCTGCAATCACTTCACGTAAAATGGTACCAGAACCCATAAGCTGTACTTTTTTACGACGTTTTCCGCCGCCCTGTAATAAGTACATGCCTTTTACGATGCCTTCTTGTACACCGTCTGGCATTGCAGGTTGCTGGTAGTTTTCATTCATAACTGCGATGTAATAGAACACATTTTCCTGTTCTTTGTACATACGACGCATGCCGTCCTGAATGATCACCGCTAACTCATAAGCAAATGTTGGATCATACGATAGACAGTTAGGAATAGTGCCAGAGACCATAAAGCTATGACCATCCTGATGCTGTAAACCTTCACCGGCCAATGTCGTTCTACCAGCTGTACCACCTAGCAAGAACCCACGCGCCTGCATATCGCCGGCCATCCACGCAAGGTCACCAATACGCTGGAAACCAAACATAGAGTAGTAAATATAAAATGGCACCATGTTTACAGCGTGCGTGCTGTAAGATGTGGCAGCGGCAATCCACGATGACATTGCACCGGCTTCGTTAATACCTTCTTCTAAAATCTGACCTGTTTTATCTTCCTTGTAAAACATCACCTGTTCTTTATCTTGTGGCGTGTATAACTGACCCACTGAAGAGTAAATACCTAACTGACGGAACATGCCTTCCATACCGAAAGTACGTGCTTCGTCTGGCACGATGGGCACAACATATTTGCCCATCTTTTTGTCACGTGTAATCAGCGTAAGCAAACGTACAAATGCCATGGTTGTCGACATTTCACGATCACCCGAACCTTTAGTAATAGGTTCGAACACAGATAATTCTGGCACTTCTAACGGTGTAGCCAAGCGCTGACGAGTCGGCATTGGGCCACCTAACTTGTCACGCTGTGCTTTCATGTATTTCATTTCTTCAGAGTTTGCATCAGGGCGATAGTAATCACACTTAGCTGCTTGCTCATCAGAAATAGGAATATTGAAACGATTCTTGTAAGCAATCATTTCATCTTCATCTAATTTTTTCTGTGAGTGTGTACGCATCTGTCCTTCACCTGATGCACCCATGCCATAACCTTTTACACTGTGTGCCAACACAACTGTTGGTTGTCCATCACGCTTCGATGCTTCTGCATACGCCGCATATACTTTAAATGGATCATGGCCACCACGGTTTAAACGCCAGATGTCATCATCTGACATATCGGCAACCATGGCTTTTAATTCCGGGTACTTACCAAAGAAATGCTCACGCACATACGCGCCATCTTTTGATTTGTAATTCATGAAATCACCATCAACCGCTTCAAGCATGCGTTTTTGCAGAAGGCCATCATGATCTTTTGCAAGTAGCGCATCCCAGTAACCGCCCCATAATACTTTTATAACTTTCCAGCCAGCACCACGGAATACCGCCTCAAGCTCCTGAATAATTTTACCATTACCACGTACAGGGCCATCTAGACGCTGCAAGTTACAGTTAATAACAAAGGTTAAGTTATCTAGCTTTTCACGAGAAGCCAATGAAATTGCACCTAATGATTCCGGCTCATCTGTTTCGCCATCACCCATAAAGCACCATACATTACGATCACGGGTGTCTGACAAGCCCCGGTCTTGCATGTACTTCATGAAACGGGCCTGATATATCGCCGAGATTGGACCTAAGCCCATAGATACAGTTGGGAACTGCCAGAAGTCTGGCATTAACCAAGGATGCGGGTAAGAAGACAAACCGTTACCATCGACTTCCTGGCGGAAGTTATTTAATTGACCTTCTTCTAAACGTCCTTCAAGGAATGCTCGAGAATACATACCGGGTGCAGAATGTCCCTGGAAGAAAACCAGATCGCCACCGTGTTCGTGATTGGGTGCACGCCAGAAATGATTGAAACCCACGTCATATAAGGTAGCCGCAGATGCAAAGCTGGCAATGTGACCGCCAAGCTCTGACGCCTTACGATTTGCTTTTACCACCATCGCTGCTGCATTCCAACGAATAAGCGCACCAATACGACGTTCTACACTTCTATCACCCGGCATATTAGGCTGCAGGTGGGTAGGAATGGTATTAACGTATGCGGTGTTTGGCTTGTGTGGCAAGTTGGCACCTGAACGACGTAATTTGTCGATCATTTGCTCTAGTAAGAAATGCGCGCGGTCTGCACCATCTGATTGTAAAACACCTTCAATTGCATCTAACCATTCAAGGGTTTCTTGCTGATCAATATCCTGATCATGATTCTGCGTAGACATACTTTTCTCCAGTATTCTGGCTTTTAGCTGGCTTTAAAAAGCCTGTAACACCCGGTAAATACCCGATGCTTTAGTATTTTGTTGTTGATACTTTAGTATCACACCATATAAAAGCAAGTTTTTTTTACGAGTAGAAAATTATAAGCTTAATATTCAATAACTTACAATGATCAAATAAATTTATAGCGGCTATTACGTAGAAAAAACATAACAAAAAAGGAAATATTATACTGTTAGAGGATTACTACAATTTGATACTAAGGCGAAATGTAAATGGCAGATAAAATAACTCAGAATTTTGGCAGATTGATAGTGAAATTATGAATTTAACTCCCAATCATAATAGGACATTATAGCGTTACCTTTACCCAAAAACTGAACTTGAGTGCATAGCGATGAAACCAGCTGAAGACCACGACCAGAATACTCATTTTTATTAATATCAGGTTGCTCAAAATCAAAGCCTTCACCACTATCTATTATAACTAATGTTAAACGCCCTCCATTGCCATCAGAATTCAGTTCGTGTGACATAGTGATTTCGATGTGACCATCATCCAAAGTTTCGAGACGTTTCTGTTTTTCTTGATAAAACTCCATATAACCTTGGGGTGAACTCTTCATTGAAGAATCCAACTTAAGCACACCGTGATCAAGCGCATTAGCAAACATTTCTGTTAATACTGTATGTAAGCTAGTTCTACCACTTTCTAATGGTTGAAGCTGATTAACAACCTGCATGATAAATGGCAAGGCATCAAATTGACGTAAACTTTTTATATCAAGACTAAACTGCATTGACCAATTTGACGGATCGCAGTGCTCGTTCTTAAACTCAGTATCATCGCCATAGTTTACATTCTCTAAATGACATAACTCTAATAATGTGATGTCATCTGTTTGATCTGCACCTTCACAAAAAGCACTACAATTAGATAAAATGGAGTTGAACAGTTCATTCCCACTTGTATTATCTTCGAATGTCTTAAGCAGCCTGTCCAGGCCAAACATATCGCCCTCTTTATTAGTAGCTTCCATCACTCCATCAGTTGCAACATAAAATCTGTCACCATATTCTAATGGAATCATCTCAACTTCTATTTGTTGAGAGGTGATTTTACTGATTCCTAAAGGAATGTTCTTAGACTTAAATGTACGAAATATTTCATTATTGCGATATAAATAAATATCAGGTAATCCCGCATTCACAATACTGACAACATTATTACTTCGATCAACACTTATTAAGCCTGCAGCCATAAACATTTGAGTCGGCAACAAATCCATTAATTTAGAATTTGCTTCCGTTAATATCTCAGTAAATGAAAAACATTTCTGCGTCATACTATGAAAAACATCAGACATGGGTATAGCGCCAATCGCTGCTGATAAACCATGACCAGTGAAATCACCTACAAGAACATCTAATCCCGATGTTTGATTTTTTTCTGCAAGTATCAAGTCACCATTAAACATGGTCATGGGTGACATAGAATAATGCAACCCAGTATTATCACCTCTCAAATCGTTAGAGCTGATTTTTTTAAATAGTTTTTTAGTAACATTCATTTCCTGCAGCATCTGCAGATTATGATCTTCTATTGCTTTACTTTTAGATTCAATACTTTGATACAAACTGGCAATACGTAACATTGAATCTATTTTTGAATTTAACAAAATATGATTATAAGGTTTTGTTAAGAAATCATCACCACCGGCTTCTATGCATTTTGCAAGAGCACTCTCATCTGTCATGGCAGTAAGAAATATTATAGGTATGAACCCTTGATGGCGATTTTTAATAACTTTAGCCGCCTGATAGCCATCCATAACTGGCATCATCACATCCATGAGAACAATATCGATATGATTTTTTTCTACAGCTTCAACTGCTAGCTCACCATTTTCAACCTCTATAGATTCATATCCTGAATCTTTTAATAAGGCACGCAGCACCAACCTGTTGGTTAAGTCATCGTCGACAATAAGAATTACTTTTGGATGATGCTGAAATTCTTTCAAGTTCTACCCTAAAGTAAATAATTTATCGAAGCTGGCTATAGTTAAAATCTCTTTAATTTCATTATTAAAATTAATTAAACGAACAGTTGCCGATTGCGATTCAGCATGTTCTTTTAGCAGCAGCAACATACCCAATGCCGAGCTATCAA
>Ga0316204_10002452_pt1 | contig 41742 bp, 26 predicted proteins | sample 6monrhotite_MG_2_FD_205661 | JGI IMG/M metagenome (GOLD analysis project Ga0316204, IMG submission 205661) | Microbial mat bacterial communities from mineral coupon in-situ incubated in ocean water Damariscotta River, Maine, United States -... | ecosystem: Environmental > Aquatic > Marine >...
CGTAGGGGGGAGCAAGGAGCCTAAGCGACGAGCGGGGGGATCTCTGATCCCCCAACAAAGAGTGCTACCTTGAGGGCGTGCGAGGGGTGGAACTAGGTCAGATTCGGAAGATCGTGGTCAGCGACTTCCACCTCGGGTCGGGGCGCCTCGTCGGCGAGCTGAACCCTTGGGAGAACTTCTTCTACGACCAGGAGTTCGCGGACCTGCTCCTCTACTACTCGAGCGGGGACTTCGCCGATCAAGAGATCGAGCTGATCATCAACGGGGACTTCTTCGACCTCCTCCAGGTCCGCTACGACGGAGGCTTCCCGGTCCACGTCACCGAGCAGATCGCGGCCTCCAAGCTCAAGGCCGCCCTCGACGGGCACCCGGTCGTGATGCACGCGCTCGCGCGCTTCGTCAATCAACCGCGGAAATCGATCACGGTCCTGCCGGGCAACCATGACTTCGAGCTAATGTTCCCGGCTTGCCACCACATGTTCTGCGAGCGGGTCACGGGATCCATGGTCGACCCGCGGATGCGATTCATCCTCGACAAGCCCTACTACGAGTTCGACGGGGTTCAGATCCACCACGGAATGCAGTTCGAGGCCATCAACAGCTACCGCTTCGACGAGAAGTTCCTCGTCGAGGGCTGGCCCGAGCCGATCCTGCGGCAACCCTTCGGGAGCATCTTCGTGATGGAGGTCCTGAACACGATGAAGGCCTATCGCCCCTACATCGACCGCGTCCAGCCCCTCAGCCTCTATCTCTTCGGAGCCTTGTTCCTCGACCCATTCGTCGCTTGGCGACTTATACTGCTATCGATTCGGACCTTCTATCGCTGGCGAATCAAGCCGCTCTTCCGCCGCCCAGTCGTTGAGGGTGCAGACCTTCGCTCGACCATGGAGGTCCTCAAGGCCTACTCGGCCTTCCCCAACTTCGAGCGCAAGGTCAAGCGGATCATGCGCAAGAACCCCAGGATCCACACCCTGATCATGGGGCACACGCACCTCCGCAAGGTCCGCCGCTTTGGCCACGGGAAGACCTACATAAACACCGGGACCTGGACTGACCTCATCTCGCTCGAGATCAGCCAGCTCGGGGTCAACCGCGAGCTGACCTACGCGACCGTGGAATACCACGCCGACGAGCCGCCTCAGGCGAGGCTCCTGGCGTGGAAGGGCTTCACCCACGTCTCACGCGACATTCACTACTAGCCCCAGGTCGCGAGTAGGTAGGATCTCCTCCATGAGTCGACTTGGACTAGGGGTCCTGTTGGTGGCCTTGGCTGCTGCCCGCGCCTGGGCTGGCGATCCGGCGCCCGAGGCGCAGCCCGCCGATCCCACGATCGGGAGCCTCCTGACCGGCTGCTGTTGCTCGGTAGTGATCCTGGCGGGAGCTGGGATAGCCGGGTTCGCGATCTTCAACCGGGTCAGCGGCCCCCTCGTCGAGGCCGGGCTCGGCGCCGCGCGGGGCCCGACCCTCTAGGCCTGAGTGAGCCCGAACCTAGGCCCAGCCCCGGCGCGAGAGCGCCGAGGGTGAGCTGGGGCTCGGGTGCTAGCGGACCTTCTCGATCCGCTCGCTGCGGTTGCCAAGGTCGTCGGTGGCCACGATCACGACCTTGTCGGGGTGGTCTGGGTGCGGCTTGACCTTGGTCTCGTAGGCGCCGGTCACCTTGTCGAACTCGACCTTCTGGCCGTTGATCGTGAGCGTGCCCTCGAGGTCCTTCATGACGCCCTTGACCGTCAAGCTGGCGCTGGCCTCGACCTCGGGTGGCGTGCTGTCGAAGAGGAACTGACCCGTCAGCTTGGCGCGGTTGCCGGCGGCGTCCGCGGCTTGGACCTCGATCGCGTTCTTGCCCTCGCGGGGGCTCTTGATCTGCACCCTCCAGCGACCCTTGGAGTCTTGGCTGGCGTTGACGCCGTTGATCTTGACCCACTTGACTCCGCGGTCGTCCTTGGCCCGAACCGCGATCACGACCGGAGCGCTGGTCAGGCTCGAGCCCGCCTTGGGAGCCAGCAGGGTCAGGGTCGGAGGCGTCGTGTCCGGCTTGCGGAAGGTCACGCTGACTGTGTCGCGGCCCCGATTCCCGCGAGTGTCCTGAGCGGTCACCTCAAACTTGTGGGCGCCCTCGCCTGGGAGCTTCAAGGTCGCGATCCAAATGTCGCTCTTGCCCTGGCGCTTGGCGGGCGTCTCGCCCACGAGGACCTGTCGCACGCTGCGATCGTCATAGGCCCTGATCTTGACGGTCAAGGCTGCCTCACCGACGACGGCGCCGGGCTTGGGTGAGAGGACCTCCACTGTGGGAGGGATCACGTCTGGCGAGACGTAGCTGAAGCTGGTGTGCCCCCGCCCACGGTTGCCGGCTTGGTCCCGGGCCTCGAACTCGAGGTCGTTCACCCCCTCGCGGGGCTCGTACTTGAACCTGTAGTTGAAGCGGCGCTTGCCGCGAGCGCCCTTGAGCTGCTTGCCGTTGACCGTGACCGAGGTCAAGCCGCGAGCGTCGGTGACCTCGATCACGACCTCGACGGGCTTCTCCCCTGTAGTCATGCCCTTACGAGGCTTGACGACCTTGATCAGGGGCGGCTCGGTGTCGGGCGGGGTGAAGGTAAACGTGCAGCGGTCCGATCCAGTCCGACCCTTACTGTCGATGGCCACCACCCGGAGCTTGTTCTTGCCCACCTTGGGGTTCTTGATCAGCCAGCGGTAGCGACTGCGATAGAGCGAAGGGCCCGTCGGCTTGGGAGCCGTGGACGCGCCGCCGCCTGGACCGAGGGGGGAATCGCAAGCCGGGCAGTTCGGCGTCCCGGCAGCACAGAGGTCCCCGCAGCCAGGGCAGGTGATCGAACCCGAAGGCGCGGGCGGAAGATTCGCGTAGTAGTCGGCGCAAAGTCGTCGCATGACGTTGCTGGCGACCAAGCGCCCGAGGAATTGAGCGTAGCGCTCGGCCTCCTCTGAAATGCTGGAGTCCTTCGCGATCCAGGGTTGGTGCGCCGAGTCCGTCGTGGCCTCCTCCTCGGTTCGCTTGTCCGACGAGCTCTTGACCGTGAACTGGGCCGCGATCTGCTCACGACCTCGGTCGTAGACGACGCAGATCAGACCTTTTGTCCGGAGGTATCCCTGGAAGCCAGCGGCGGTGGCGTGGTTGCTCCCCTTGAAGGCTTCGTAGGAGACGCCGCCCTTGATCACGACCACGAGGCCCGCGTTGTAGGTCGCGCCGAGGCCTTGGTAGGTCGACTCTCGGAGGGGGCCCCGCTGGAGCAGAGCCCCGCTCTCCAGCTTGCCGGTCCCCGCTTGCTTGAAGCGCCAGCGGTTGAGCCAGTCAGCGGACGCAGTCGTCAGGGCCCCGCGGACGGCGCCGACCTCGTCGCGGGAGAGCTTGGCTCCCTTGAACCAGGACGCCCCCTCAGCCACGAGCAGGTAGGGCTCAGCGCCGAAGGTTCGCTCGACGGCGAAGGCGTCGAGGACGAGGTTGCGAGCCTCGGGCATGTTGACCGTCGCGGTGTAGCGATACTTGCCACGGTTCTTCTTGAAGCGCTCACGACGAAGAGTCGCGATCGCCTGGGTCACGACCTCGCGCCGGCGCTGACCTCGGAGGGCGGAGAAGCTCCACTCGCCCAGAATCCGCTCGATGACCTTCTTGGCGACCTTGGCTCGAGCGATCGTCTTGTCGGCGTCGCTCCCCCCGGGCGCCGTCTGGCTGAAGCTGACGTCGCCGTCCTCAACCGAGCCTCCCCTCGATCCGCCGCTCCCGGCGTCCCCTCCTGTCCGGCCCTTGTCGAGCTCTTCCCGGGCCAGGGTCTCAGCCTTGAGGCCCTCACCTGCCCCTTCCAGCTTGAGTGAGCGCAGCTCGCCGCGGTGGGTGACTTCAACGATCACCTCGACCGGCGCCTTGCCGAAGACCGCGCCGTCTCGAGGCGCGCGGATCCGAACCTCGAGCTCGTCGCCCTTCTTGGGGGTCCGCTTGGTCGGTCGCTTTCGCGGCTCGTCGTCTGTGGCTTGCCGCGCGGGCGCGTCGGGTGCGCCGCCACGGTTGGGCTCAGGATCGGGGTCCTGAGCGCCACCTTGATTGCCGGCGCAAGCCGTGAGTAGGGTCAGCGAGAAGGCCAGGCAGGCCAGGCGCGAGGGAGACATGGATCCTCCGGGACTTGAATCCGGGTCTGAGGGGGCGGCGAGTCTACTCGCTTTGCCAGGGGCGATCGGTCCCCCGGTGCCTATGGGAACCGCGAGTCACGCTCGAGAGGCACCCCTGACGCGGGGAAGCCCTTGGGCCTTCACGGCGAGGAGGCAAAGCTCGTGAAGATCCTAGCCTGGCGGGATCAAGGGGCCGTGGGAGGTCCTCGCCAACCCGAGCTCGATCGCCTTGCCCTACCTACAACCAACGCAACTGGCCGAACCCTTGGGGTTCGGCCAGCGCGGAGGTAACGGATTTGGAGAGAGGTGTCGCCTACTTGAGGCCGAACACGTCCTCCATGAGCTTCTTGCCGTCGTTGACGCGATCGACGGGCGGAGCCTCGCGGTCGTTGAGCGGAATGTCGTAGGCGACGTCCGTTCCGACCTGGAAGCCGAGGCTACGGTAGACGAGTCCACCGAGGTCCTTCGGGCGAACCTGATCGACCAGGTTGTTGTCGCGGACTCGGAACATTCCGTCGGGTCCGGTCTGGCCGATCGCGTTCGTCTTCCACTTGGGCTGGTTGACGGCGATCGTGGCCCACGAGAAGCCGTCTCCCCAGTGGTCGCGACCGTTCCGGCCGTTGGCCACCGTCTGCGGCGTCCGACCGAACTCACCACCCATAATGATCAGGCAGCGCTTACCGGAAGCCTTCATGCGGTTGACGATATCGACGACGCCGCCGTCGACCGACTGACCCCAGTTGCCCTGGATCGTCTGGCGGTTGTTGCCGTGGCTGTCGTTGCCGCCGATTCCGCAAGAGACGTAGGGAACACCAGCCTCGAGGAGCCGGACCGCTTGGGTCAGACGCATGGCCGTGTTGTTGTCGCGAGCCGAGACGAGGGGAACACCCGTCAGGTCGAAGGCGCGAGCAGCGTCGCCCTTCATGGTCACGTCGGCGGCGTCGTTGAGCGCCTTCTCGTAGGCCTTGTTGACCGCGTCCGGGCGCTGGGCCAGGTAGCGAGCGTTGAGCTTGTCGAGGAGACCCTTACGCCGCATGTAGCGAGCGTTGTCCACGCCGTTGGGCAGCTGCAGCGCCTGGACGACCGGGTTGTTGCCCTGACCGTTGCCAGCGTTGACCTGGAGCGCGGTCGGGACTCGGGACTGCTTGGCGTCGTTGACCATTTGGCCGTTGCCGCCGTTGATCACGACCGAGGGGATACCAACGCCGTAGCCCGCAAAGTAGTGCGACATGACCGCCGAGGTGCTGGGATACATGGTGCTGGGCGCACCCTCCCAGAAGCAGTTCATGAAGCGCTGGCCGTTGCCGTGGCTGTTGTTCTGGTGACTCATGGACCGGAACAGGCCGAGGCCAACGTTCGGGTCGTTCATGACCAGGCCAGCGAGGTTGGGGAACACTTCCGAGATATGAATGTCCTCGTTGTATTCGTCCTTGATCCCCAGGTTGATCGTGTTGAAGACGTTGTTGTTGCTGCCGGGCTTCGGGTCCCAGGTGTCCGTCTGACTCGGGCCACCCGAGAAGAAGATCTGTAGGGCGCAGTCGAAGAAGGGATTGACTTGGGGGACGCCGTAGGCCTCTTGGAGGAAGTTCTGACGGCCGAGGCTCATTCCCATGACGCCGAGGGCCAGACCAGCCTTGCCGACGTTCTTCAGGAAGTCGCGGCGATCTTCTTCACAGCCTTGAGTGCACTTCTTAATGTTAGCCATGATTAGCTCCGTGCTTGTTTCTTAGTTCTTGATTCGTTGTAGGGGTCGTTTAGTTAGGTCGTAGTCGGTTGTAGCCGTTGGACCCGAGCGCCGCCAGGCGGCGCCCAGGTCCCTTGTCGGCTAGCGCATGCTGAACTCGATCGAGGCGGCGAGCGCCGCGGCCACGTCTTGGAGGCCTTCCTCGGTCGTGCCGGCAGAGCCGATCGCGTCGTTGGCGCAGGTCACCTCGGCGGTGGTCGGGCGGCGGCTGAGAGCCGAGGCCCAGAGCTGGTTGATCGCCTCGGCCTGGGTGATCGTGCCGGCGTCCACGTCGGTGGCGAGCTGGCTGACCTTGGCGCCGCTGACGCGGTCCTGAACAACGGGGCTGTTGAGGAGCACGAGCGCCTGGCTCATGTTGACCGCGTCGACACGCTCGGCGATCGCCTCCTTGGCCTCGGGCAGGCCCCAGGTCTGGTGAATGAAGACCAGGTCGTTACCGGTGACGGTGGCGCCGGTCAGCTCGTCGAGCGCGGTCTCCATGACCTCGGCGTGTTGACGACGGACCATGTGACGCTGGAGGAGGTTGTCGTAAGCGACGTCCATGTTCGTCGAGTCACCGCTGAGGGCATACCACTCGCTGGTGAAGACCTGCTTGAGGAAGCCCTGGAGCGAGGTGTTCTCGGTGTCGAAGACAGTCTCGATCGCGGCGAGGACGTTCGGGACGGCCACAGCGTCGAGGTTCTTGGCGAGGAACTGGTTCGGGTCGAGGAGGGGCATGCCGACCTCAGCGAAGATCCGGTGAGCCATGCCGCGCTTGAAGGAAGAGCTAGCGGGGAAGAGCTGAGCGAACTCGTCGCGGCGAGCCTGAACACCGTCGGCCAGCGTGGTGCTGATCGTGGCGGTCGGGTCGAGAGCGAAGCCCGGGTCGTGGGGGTTACCGACGCGAGTGTTCGTCCGGCCGTCGAGGGCAGTCGCCTCAGTCGCGTTGTTAGCGAAGAAAGCAACGACCGGGTAGAAGTCCGCCTGGGTCCACTTGACGTTGTCGTTCGGACCAACGAGGGGGTGGTCGTGGCACTCGGCGCAGCGAGCCGACATGGCCGCGCCAGTCTGGAGGAAGATTCCAGCGAGGCGAGCGGGGTTGTCGTGGCGAGCGTCGAAGGCGGGAACCTGGCCGCTGATCAAGGCGCCGGTCATTTCACCGAGCGTCTTGTTGTTGGCGAGCTCGTCGCGGGCCCAAGTCTCGAAGGCGTTCTGCTGAGCGCCCATTTCGAACCACTCTGCCATGAGGCTGGCCCAGTGGGTCGAGAACTCAGGCGTGGCGAGGAGGCGATCGACCTCGGTCGCGCGCTTGTCAGCCGCGGTGCTGGCGAGGTAGGCCTCGGCCTCAGCGGCGGTCGGCACGCGGCCAACAGCGTCGGAGTAGAGGCGGCGAAGGAACTCACCGTCGCCAGCGGTCTCGGCCGGCTCAATGAACTGGTTGAACAGGTTCTGCAGAACAGCCTGGTCAATCGGGTTCTGGGAGCGAGCGAGGCTGCCACCGCTGTAGAGCTGGTTGGGATCGACGGGAGTCGCGACGCCCGTTCCGAGCACGAACTCGGCACCAGCCACGAGGCCGGCCGAAGTCACGCGGCCCACAACCCAAACCTTGCCGTTCATGACGCCGCGGAAGAGTCCGTTGCTGTCGACGTTGCCGCCGCTAGTCACGTTGCCCTGATCGTCCTGGAGGCTGATCGCGATCGAGCGGGTCAAGTCGTGAATGACGCCCGTGCTGTCCGTCGCGTAGACGACCACTTGCTGGAACTGCTCGGCGCCAATGGCCGGGTTCACGAAGCTCATGGTGCGAGCGGCGGGAAGCACCTGAATCGCAGTGAAGGTCGGCGTCGTGCCAGTGGGAGCGGTGATCGAGACGACGACCTCTTCCTCTTGGCCGTTGTCGTGGCGAGCGAAGACTCGCGTCGAGCCCTCGGCCTTCGGCGTGATCAGGCCAGCGTTGTTGACCTCGACGATCGTGTCGTCCTCAACGCTGTAGGTGACCATGCGGGTCGCGTCGATCGTCTGGGTCGCGCCGTTCGCGTCCTGATACTGACCGTCGACCAGGAGCTGGTAGCCGCTGTTGAGGCCGTTCTCCATTTGGACCTGGCTGCTGCTCGACGCGCTCGCGATCGAGATCGAATCGATCCGAACGTTCTGGATCGAGCCGCTGACGGCCGGAGCAGCCGTGCTGGCCGAGCCGCCACCGCCACTTCCACCACCGCTGCATCCAGCGAGCATGGCAGTCGCTCCGAAGAGCGTGCTGACGGCGACCAGACCGTAACCCAGACCAAATGGTCCGAAGCTCTTGGTCCTCTTGTTGTTGACTTGCTTGAACATCCTGAACCTCTCTAAAGGGCGGGACTTGATCCGTATGCCTCACTGGCCTTTAGAGCATTAGGTGTTCCAAACCCGTGACTCGATGGGGCGACGCCTAGCTAAATCCTTACGGCGTAACGACTGGAACACCGAATTGGCCCTATGGAGCTCCGTTTCAGCCTTGGATGGCGATTCGTGTCGGTTTCGTTTGAAGCGATCCTGAATCGGAGGGGTGCACGTTGTTCCCTGCACATTTGGGAAGAGCCCATGTTTGGGGCGCACCGCGTCAAAGAGGCGTCCGAGCTTGGCCCACCGCCACCTAACTCCTTGCGGAGGAAAGACTCGGTTGTGTCCGACCCCTTGCCGCCAGACCTGGGGGAGTGCTAGGTTCTAGTTCCCTACCGGCGACACCTACAGTTGAACCCTTCGTTCCAGGGCCCGCGGCCGCGCGCAATGAAACGGATGGTAGGGAAGAAGGAACCGAGTGCTCACCACACTCCTCGTTGGCGTCGCCCTGGCAGTCGTCATCATCATCGTGCTTGGCGTCTATCTCAGCCTGCAGGCTGAGCGGCGCGAGGAGGCGGCGTTGGCCGAGACCCGAGCCATGGGTCTCAACCTCCCCGTCAGCCTCCACCCCGTGATCGACCTCGAAGCCTGTATCGGCTCAGGCGCTTGTGTGGACGTGTGTCCCGAGTCCGTCTTGGGGCGCCCAGGTGGCCTGACCCAACTCATCCAAGCCTCGGGCTGCATCGGTCACGGTCGCTGCCACGACTCCTGCCCCGTGGACGCCATAGCACTCGTGTTCGGCACGGCCGAACGCGGCGTCGACATCCCCCTCCTCCGCGCTGGCTACGAGACCAACGTCGACGGCATCTTCATCGTCGGCGAGCTGGGCGGGATGGGCCTGATCCGAAACACCATGCGCCAGGGCATGACCGCAGTCCGAACTGGAGTCGTGGCCTCGCTCAAGAACCCAGAGGTCGTGGCCGGCGCGGGCGCGGACCTCGTGGACGTCGTGATCGTGGGGGCTGGACCAGCTGGGATCGCCGCTGCGCTGGAGTGCGTCAACAAGAAGCTGACCTATGTGCTCCTCGAACAGTTCAGCCTCGGCGGGAGCGTGACCCACTATCCACGCCGCAAGCTGGTGTTCACCGAGCAGATTCAGCTCCCGATCGTCGGCAAGTTCGGCAAGAGCGAGATGCTCAAGGAAGAGCTCGTCGCGGAGTTCGAGCGCGTCTGCCTCCAGGGAGGCGTAACCATCCTCGAGGGCCGGCGCGTGACGGGCGTCGAGGGGAACGTCGGCGACTTCCGAGTCGCCTGCATGACTGAGCAAGGCGAGGAGGTCCACCGGGGCCGAACCGTCATGCTCGCCATCGGCCGCCGCGGCACCCCCCGCAAGCTAGGCGTCCCGGGTGAAGACAGCCCGCACGTCGTGTATCGCCTCATGGATCCCGAGCAATACCGTCAGCGACGGGTGCTCTGCGTGGGAGGAGGAGACAGCTCCGTGGAAGCGGCTGTCTCTCTCGCGAGCGTGGCGGGCTGCGAAGTCCACCTCTCCTATCGCGGCGAATCCTTCTATCGAGTCAAGAAGAAGAACCGCGATCAACTCGAGGCTGCCGTCGAGCACGGCAAGATCCGGCTCCACCTCGAGACCACGGTTCGACGGGTCACCCCAGACCGCGTCGTAATCGGGGGAGAGAAGGGCGAAACGACGCTCCTTATAGATGATGTCATCGTCAACGTCGGCGGCGTCGTCCCGACCAAGTTCCTGGAGTCGATCGGGATCAAGGTCGAGACCAAGTATGGCGAGGGTTCGGAGGCTACGGCTGGCGCCAGGAAGAAGTCCACGCGCCGGGCCGCCCGGGTCTCGACCCGCCTTCCCCCCTCGACGCGGATCCGGAAGCGCTCGCGCTCCCTTCCCCGGAGCAAGACGGGTCGGGCTAGGAAAGAGCGTGCGCCGACTCGCGCCAAGACATCATCATCTGCACAGCCGAATCTCCCTGAGCTCGAGCGGACGGCGGACCTCGAACCCCTCCCAGCAGGCGAAGGTCTGCCCTCGGACCTCGCGCCCACCCCACCTCCCCTTCCTCGCAGCGACCTTCCCCTCGGCCTTCACTCCAGCGACCTGGGGAGCCTCCCCCTCCACACCGGTGACTCCGAGCCCTTCGATCACGAGAGCGAGGACCTCGGATGAGCCCGCGCCGTCCCCCACCGGACGACGACCGCGTGCGCTTTCCCTTCGGCCACTCGGAGGAAGGGCCGCTCGAGGACGACTCCTGGGACGACCTGGACGAGGGCCTGCCCGCCAGCGAGTCTCCGACCCAGCTGACCGGAGACGCGCTCCCCGGAGGACCTGCACATGGTTGGAGCGGCATGGGAGCCGCCCCGCCAAACGAAAGCATGGACCTCGGCTCCCTACCCCTGGACAGCTTCGAGGGCATGCCTGCCTACCCAGGCGGGTTCGGCTCTCTCGACTCGAGCGCTGACCACGACTTCAGCCGCTACGCCCCCAGTGACGACCCCTCAGCCGATCAGCCTGCCTTCGAGAGCGAAGAGGGCGTGCCCCTGATCCCTCGGGGCGGCCGCCGAGTGCAGGACTCCTGGGACTCGGGCCTCGGGGACGCGATCGTGCCTGACTCCGACGTAGGGGTGATCCCCGACGACGACTCAGGAATCTGGAGACCTCGCGCCCGCGGCTCCGGCTCCGACATGGCAGAGGAGATCCACGAAGCCGGAGACTCGACGCGCCTCCCCCCCGGCGGCACCTCAGGGGTGGTGTCCTTCGGCTCGGAGCGACTCCCGGCCGGGACCGAGCCCTTCGAGCTTCGCAAGCGACCCCTCGACGAGTCTGGGCCCTTCGAGCTCAACGAGGGCGCCCAGCGCCGCGGACAAGACCCTCTCCTCGACTCCGAAGACGGAGTCTGGGGTGAACCGCTGACCCGAGAGTCGAACGAGCCCCCGCGCCCTCGCAGTGGAGCTCATGGCCGGCGACCCCAACCCGGCCCACCCCCTCGGGGCCACGCCCAGCGTCGACCCGCCCCTGGTCCCCCACCCGGTCCACCGCCTCGCGCCCAGCCTCAGCGGCCCGCCCCCGGTCCACCGCCCGGCCCGCCGCCTCGTAGCCACACCCAGCGGCCCACTCCCGGGCCCCCGCCCCCGCCTCCCCCGCGGCGGGCAGCTCCTGGCCCACCTCCCGGGCCCCCTCCTGTGCGGCGGCCCGCACCTGGGCCCCCTCCTGTGCGGCGGCCCGCACCTGGGCCGCCGCCCCACAGCCCTCGGAGCCCCGAGAGGGACGCGACCCAGAGCGGCTGGCGGGCCCAACCCCAGAGCGACTGGGACGAGTCCGCCGAGGACAATTCGTTCGGAGACAAGGTCGCCTGGACCGAGCCCTCATCCGAGTGGGGCGCCGACTCCTTGGCAGGAACACAGGAGACCGACGGGCCTGGCTGGCAAGGCTCTGACGCCGGGCTGAACTCCGAGATCGCAGAGCGGGGCAGCAAGGACTCCGGCTGGGAAGATCCCGTCGGCTGGGGCGGGTTCAGCTCCGCGACGCACCCTCGCCCGGAGGGCCTCGACCTCCCCCCTCCCAACGCGATCCCCGGACCGCCCCCTCCTCCTGCGCCCACGGGTCGCCGGCCGCGACCCCTCCCTGGGCAGAACGACCCCACGCCTCCCCCCGCGGCGCGAGGAGACCATCTCCCCCTCCCGCCTCCCGGCACGAAGCCTGGGCCCCCGCCGCCGCCGGCGCCTACGGGTCGCCGAGCGCGCCCTCTCCCAGGACAGAACGACCCGACGCCGCCGCCGGCCTCGGACCCCTTCGAGAGCGCCCCCGACGCGCAGGCCTACGAATCGGCCCCCTTCCACGAGGAGAGCTCCCTCGAACGGGCTCCAACCATGGAGATCCAACCCGAGGGCGGGATCGCGACCCAGACCAGCGCTTGGGCCAACGTTCGTCCCGACCGGACTATGGAGCTGGACCCTCAGCCCCAGCGGCAGCTGAGTGCCCGGAGCCAGCTAGACGAGAGCCAAGAGACGCCCATCGTCCTCGCTCCGACCAGCCCGTCCCGCCCTGAGGCAGGCGGGACGAGCGAGTCGGCCTTCAAGACCGAAGAGGAGCTGATCGACCTCCCCCCGAGCGAAGCCTCGCTCGTCGAGTCCCAGCGCCTCCCCAAGGGCCGCCCCCAGCCCCCCCACTCCAGGCGTGTCCCGGCGGCTGCTCCCAAGCCGCTCCCCTTCGGCGACGAGAGCGACGACAGCTTCAACCTCGACGCTCCCAGCGAGAGCAAGTGGGAGGTCTTCCAGAGCGAGGGCTTCGCCCTCGAGGACATACCCGGTAAGGGCTCCCCCAGGCGTGCCAGCGGAGCCCCGGTTCAGCGCGGTTGGGACGAGCCGCTCCCGAGCGAAGAGCTCGGCGCGCCCTCGCGCCGGACCAAGGACGCCCCCAGCGAGCTCCGCGGCCCGACCATTGGCCTCGACGACGACTCTCTTGGCCTCGACAGCCACAGCCTCCTCCTCGCTGAGCTCGGAGCCTCTGCAGGGATCCTGAGTGAGGACGTCCTCGACGAGAGCGCCCTCCCCCACGTCGGCCCCGCCTCGGACCAAGGCTTCGTCTCAGGAGACGAGTCCTGGGAAGGGTTGGCCCTCGCCGACGACGAGGCGCCCCAGAGCGTGGCCGAGCGCGTCAGCGGACTCTGGCAGGGCGACGTCTTCTGGGGCCTGCTCTCGGTCGGCGCGATCCTGACCGGGCCCCTCCTGATCGCGGCCGCCTGGTCCTACTACGGACTCGAGGGCCCGGCGAGGCGCTTCCACGCCTGGCACCTAACCCTCAACGCCAACAGCTTCCTCGGCCTCTACGCGGGCCTCGCGGCCGCGATCCTCGTCTTGCTCAACTTGAACTACATCCTCAGGCGGCGCCTGAACTGGTTCAAGAAGATCTCCATGCGGACCTGGCTCAACGTCCACATGATCTGCGGAATCCTGGCCGGAAGCCTGGCCTTGGTCCACTCCGGCCTCGAAGCCAGCAACATTCCGGCTCGGATCTGCGCCTTCGCCATGGCCTTCGCCATAGCCTCAGGGCTCTTCGGGCGCTACGTCCTGGCTCACGTCCCCAGGCGACAAGAGGGCGACCTCGCTAGCCGAGCTCAGCTCGCGACGCTCCTCGCCCAGCTCAGGGGCGACCTCCGCCGCCAGCTGACTCCTTACCCCCAGCTCCGCGAGGCCGCTCTGACGGCCCTCTCGGAGGTCGAGGTCCAAAAGCCGAAGCGCGGAATCGGCATGGTCGTGGACCTCTTCCTGGGTGACGTCACTCAGCGCCGACGCGAGCTGGCCCTCGGGAATCGCTTCCGGGACCTCCTCGACCTCGAGGTCAGCAACGACGGCGAGCTCGAGGAGCTCCTCAACGAGACCCTGGAGTTGATCCACCTCCACGGACGAGTGAACCGCCGCCTCTCGCATTTTGAGGGGATTCGCGATCTTATGGATAGCTGGCGGGGGCTCCACATGATCCTCGCCTTGATCATGGTTGGGGCGTTGGTGGTTCACGTCACGATTGGCTTCCTCTACGGCAACCTTCGCTGGGGCGCTCCCAGCGACGAGCCGGCTGGCGTTCGGGCTCCCCAAGAGCCCGGACAGGGCCCTGGTGATGGGGGCGAGGACAAGTGACGCGCCAAGGACGAATGATCCTCGTGATCGGAGCCGTGCTCTTGGTCCTGGCCGCGATCGTGATCCTGACCCTGCCTGAGGAGAGCGGGACCTTCACCAGCAAGAGCATGTCTGCGGCTCACGCCCACCTCGCAGGCCAGGAGAAGTGCGAGGTCTGCCACGTCACCCAAGAGAAGGTCTCGGACCAGCTCTGCCTCGAGTGCCACAAGCCGCTCAAGGACCGGATCGCCGCCAAGCTCGGCTTCCACGCCAACGTCCAGGCCGAGTGCGCCCGCTGCCATGGCGAGCACCAGGGCAAGGACTTCCAGGTCATTGCCTGGCCCGGCGAAGGCGACCCCTTCCAGCCGGTCGTCGGACGACAACCAGGCAAGGCCGAAGAGCTGGATCACGAGAAGGCGACAGGCTTCAAGCTCCAAAACGCCCACGCCCCGAGCGAGGTCGACTGCGCCGGCTGCCACGGCCCGAGCATGATCCGCGACGCCTTGGTCGCGAGCTTCAAGGGGCTCGAGGGAGCCCCCAAGCCCGAGCGCCCTCACGGCGAGCCCGAGGACCAAGGACAGCCGACCTTCCTCGGCGTCTCGGCGGACTGCTCGGGCTGCCACCTCGACCCCCACGTCCCGACCCAGGGCGAGGACTGCGAGAAGTGCCACGGGGACAAGAGCTTCAAGCCAGCCTCTGAGTTCGATCACGGCAAGACGCGCTTCGCCCTCGGGGGGAAGCACTCGGACCTCAAGTGCGAGGAGTGCCACCTCCAGGCGGCCTCCAAGAAGCCCGCCCCAGTCAAACCTCCGATCCCGAGCTTCAAGGGGATCGCGAGCAAGGAGCAGCCGCGCCCCTTCCGCGGGGTCGGGTTCGGCAAGGCCCCTGCCGTGCCGGTCCAGGGAGAGACCCTCCCCAGCTGCGTGGCCTGCCACGAGAACCCGCACCGCAAGAAGAGCGAGTCCTTCACCGACTGCACCTCGTGTCACGACGAGGCCGCTTGGAAGATGGCCAGCGGGGCGACCTTCGACCACGACAAGACCGACTTCCCCCTCGAGGGAGCTCACGCCGACACCTCCAAGGCGAGCTGCGCGGACTGCCACGGCGGCAAGAAGCTCGACGGCCCGATCAAGCGGACCTGCCTCGACTGCCACCAGAAGGACGACTATCACAAGGGCGGCTTCGACCGCGAGATGGTGATCAAGGGGCAGAGCTGTGAAATGTGCCACGACGCCAAGGACTGGAAGAAGCACACCTACCCGACCAAGGACCACCCAGAGCCGATCGCGCTCACGGACGGGCACGCGGGCAAGTGCGAGGACTGCCACGGGATCGACGCCACGGTCCTAGCCCTCGAAGGCAAGCGGATCCCGATCCCGCGCCTCCCCAAGGAGCCTGGTCTGGCTGTCGACCGGGGCCCCCAGGAGAAGGCCTGCGCGGCCTGCCACGGCGACCCTCACCTCGGGCGCATGGAGCGTGAGGTTCAAAAGGACTGCGTCGACTGCCACGACTTCAAGAACTTCAACCTGGCTGAGCTCGACAACGAGGGCCACGCCAAGATCGGGTTCCCCATCGTCGACGCCCACGCGGCCCTCGACGCCGGCGGCAAGCCTAAGGTGTCCTGCGAGGACTGCCACGGCCAGCGCAACGCCAGCGGCGGGCTCCGCGACCTCTCGTTGACCGAGGTCCGCGTCCAAGGCTGCGTGGTCTGCCACGAGGACCCCCACCTCAAGCAGCTCGGCAACAAGTGCAGCGAGTGCCACACCGAGAAGGTCTTCGAGCCCTCGACCTTCGACATTGCTAAGCACGCCAAGACGCGGCTACCTCTCCGCGAGGCTCACCTGGCGGTGCCCTGCGAGGAGTGCCACGCCCGCGAGCTCAAGCCCGGGCCCAAGGCCAAGGATCCGGCCAAGCTCGCTCAGCGCTTCAAGTGGGAAGACAAGGGCGCAGAAGTCTCTTGCCAGCGCTGCCACGAGGACCCGCACAAGCAGCAGTTCGGCGCGACCAACTGCTCGAGTTGCCACGGCGAGAACCACTTCGAACCCAGCACCTTCGAGGTCCTGGCCGGGCACCGCAAGATCGGGTTCCCCCTCGAGGGCCCTCACGCGACCAAGTGTGACGCCTGCCACGTCAGCGGCCTCAAGCACGGCGACGCGATCACCTACCGCACGACGCCCAAGGACTGCGCCGAGTGTCACCTCGACGTCCACCTCGGACAGTTCGCAGACAAGCGCCTGGGCTGCCAAGCCTGCCACCAGATCAAGGACTGGAAGCCCGAGCGCTTCGACCACGACAAGTGTCGCTTCCCGCTCCAAGGCGCCCACGTCGAGCAAGCCTGCGACGCTTGCCACCTCAGCCGCGAGCGGGTCTTCCCTGACGGCGAAAAGCGCGTCGTCGTCCACTACTACCCGATCAAGGGCCGTGACTGCGGGGACTGCCACCAGAACCCGCACAGCAGCGACGAGGGCTCGAGCGGGGGCAGCAAGGGCGGCAAGAAGAAGGACAAGCGCGAGCCGACCAGCGGGCGCAAGGGCGGGCGCAAGTGATTGGACCCGCTTCGAGCCTCGAGGGTGCCTCTTCCCTTCCGAAGTCAGCTCAGGCCGAGGCCTCCGGCTGCGATCAGAGCGTCGGGCCAGGCCACGACAGCCCTCACCGGCGATCGGGCAAGACCCCGGAAGCACTGGCCGCGCTCGTAGCGCTCTGCCTTGGCCTCCTGATCGGGATCGGAGAGCTCACGCGCAGGGCCGAAGCCCAGGACGCCAAGGCGACGCCGACCCCTAGCCAAACGCCTATGGAGGCGCCCTGGAAGCGGCGCGACAAGTGCACCGAGTGTCACTCGGAGACGAGCTGGACCAAGATCAGCGAGCCTGACCTAGCCTTCGACCACGGCGAGACCGGGTTCCCGCTCCGCGGCGCTCACGACAAGGTCGCCTGCGCCGACTGCCACCGCCGGGGCCTGAGCAACCTCAGCCAGAGCTGCTCGAGCTGCCACATGGACCCCCACGCCGGGTCAAACAGCCAGTCCTGCGAGGCCTGCCACAACGAGCGGAACTGGGACGTCCCGCGGAACTTCTTCATCCACGAGCGGACTCGCTTCCCCCTCAGCGGAGCCCACGCCGCGATCGCCTGCGAGGCCTGCCACCGCAACGCGCGGGGCGAGGCCCTCGCGATCACCCCGACCGAGTGCGACCAGTGCCACATTCGCGATCGGGTCCAGGCCACGCCCAACCACGTCGCGGCCGGGTTCCAAAACTGCGGCTGGTGTCACTCGACGACGACATTCCGAGGCGCGACCTACAACCACCGCGTCTATCGCTTGGAGGGCGTCCACGCAGTCCAGAGCTGCACGGCCTGCCACAACGGAGCCGTGTTCGCCGGCCTCGCCAACGGCGGGACCAACTGCCTGACCTGCCACCAGGCCGACTTCAACGCCACAGCCGCGATCCCCTCGGCTCCCGACCACACCGTCGGCGCGCCCTTTGGTCCCGACTGCAACCGCTGCCACGACAACGTGATCCCCCAGATCACCTTCACCGGAGCGACCTTCCGGTGAGCCGCGCGATCGGCGCGGGCGACCTCTGGGGGGAGGGCAGGCCGGCTCGCCGAGTTCAGACCCTCCGCCCGAGCGCGCTGGCTTGCGCCGCGCTCTTGCTCGGGCTCTGCGCCCTCCCCGCCCAGGCCGACTCCCGCGTCGAGGCCAAGGTCGTCTCCTTGCGCGGCTCCAACGTGCACCTCGAGCTCACGACCGCCGTTCCAGCCGGCTCCGAGCGCCTCGTCGCGGGTCGCGAAGTCGAAGTCAAGGTCGGAGAGGCTGAGCCGATCCGCGCCAAGCTGATCGCGGCCTCGTCGCGCTTCTTGGTCCTCGAGCTCCCCCCTGGCGTCGAGCTCGGCGAGGGCCCCGTGACCGTCGCCGGCGCCGCGGCCCGCCCTCAGCGTCGCGAGCAGCTGACCCCTAGCGCCGACGCTCCTGCCCAGACCGCCCCGGTCAAGGTCGGCCGAACCGCGCCCAGCCTCGGAACCTTCACCAAGGGACCCCAGCCCGAGCGCGAGCTGGTCCCCTTCCGCGGGGGGACGCCCAAGAAGGAGGGCACGCCGAAGGCAGGGGGTGCTGCCGAAGGCCAAGAGCCCGAGGAGGACGCCAAGCCGCGCGTCGACGCCGAGGGCAACGAGCTCACGGCCTCGGGGCGGATCGCCAACCAAGTCGTGGGCGAGGTCATGGTCGGCGTCGACGCCTTCTACGACGACGACCTCGATATCAACCGCACCACGCCCTACACCCGAGTTCGCCTCGAGGTTCGCCAGCTCGGCGGGAGCGACCGGCTCCGGTTCCGCTTCTACGGCTCGCTCCGGCGGCCCTTCGAGGGCACCGACGACTGGACCGAGCACAACTCGGACCAGCTCAACGCTCGCGTGACCTACCTGGCCCTCGAGCTCGACGCCGCGCAGCCCGAGAAGATCAAGAGCTTCTCCGACCGAATCGAGTTCGGCGTCGGCCGAGCCACGGTCCCCGGTGTGATCGAAGCTGGAGTCGTCGACGGCGGACGCTTTGGAGTCCGGGCAGGCCCGGTCACGGTGTTCGGCTTCGGCGGCTTCGCCAGCAGCCTCAACCCGCGCGAGGACGACTACGAGAACCTGATCTACGGCGGCGGGATTCGCCTCGAGCAGGCCTTCGCTCACTCGGGCGCGATCCGCTTCAGCGTGGCCGGCGCCCAGCAGCGCTACGAAAACGACGGCGTCCGCGACTTCGTCGAGGGCCAGGCCGAGATCCGCTACGGCCTGTTCGGTGTCCGCGGGCTCCTGGTCGTGGACTTCTTCGACCCCCTCCGCGACAAGCGCGACACCCGCGTCACGACGGGCTCGCTCTCGACCTACGCCCAGGTCAGCAAGCACGTCCGACTCGAGGCAGGCTACCGCGAGCGACGCCCGCAGTATCAGCGGGACCTCCTCGAGGAGGACCTCTTCGCCGAGGCGATCGCGAACCTCGACAAGACGGCAAGACGCAACATGTGGGCGGGGGTTCGCTTCACCCTCTTCGACGCGGCCTTCGAGCTCTGGCTCCGGGCCGAGATCTACGAGGGCCGACGCAGCCGCGAGGCCAACGGTGGCGTGGCCGGGTTCTCGATCCGCGCCAACGCCCGCCACCGCTTCCTCGTCGAGTTCGCCCTCAGACGACGTTTCCGCTCCGACTCGGAAGACACCAAGACCTACGACCCCTTCGCCATCGTGTCCTGGCTCTTCCAGGGTGAGTCCCTCATGAGCCAGCTCTCCATCGCCTACCGCGACAGCTTCCCCAAGAGCGCTGACGACCGCCGGATCGCGCTCCGCTTGTTCCTCGACTACGAGGTCGGCGGAGGCTTCGGGCTCCGGGGCTACGGCGAGGTCAACTTCCGCCGCGACCACATCACCGACGACGACGGCACCGGCGCCTTCGGCGGCTTCGCGGCTCGCTATCGCTTCTAGAGGCGTATTCCTGGGTGGAGGTGCATGGCGGAGGCTGACGCCCACCACGGAGGCAGAGAGCGCCACAGAGGAGGAGTCGGCACCTCCGGGCTCCGGGGTGCCAGGGGTGCGGGAGGCTCCACTCGATCGAGCCTGCTCGCGCCTTCGCGATAGGGGACCAGCTCCGTAGTAGCTTCAGTCCCCTAGCTGAAAGCCCACCATGTCCCTCGACCTCAGCTCCCCTCGACCTCTGGATCCCCCGCGGCTGGGAGCGAGCCTCGCCCTGCTCCTCGCGGGCCTGCTCCTCCCCGGATGCTCGAGCTCCGCGGATCAGGAGCCCCAGCCCCCCGCCGTCGAGCAGACCCGCGAAGAGAGTCGAGCCCGAGTCACCCTTCAGTTCCACGACGAGCCCCTCCAGGCGATCGTGCCCCTCCTCGCGGCCTCGAGCGGAGAGCCCGTGGTGTGCGTGCTCCCAGCCAGCGACCCGATCCCCCTCAGCGTCGACCTCGTCAACGTGCCTTGGGACCAGGCGGTCGAGATCCTGGCTGCAGCTTCCGGCGTCGACGCCGTGTGGCAGACCACCGAGGAGGGCCGGCGTCTGGTCCTGGGGCGAGACCTCCACGGCGGGTCCTTCCGCCCGGTCCCCACACCGGCCCCCGAAGGCCCCCTCGCGCGAGGTCGCGCTCCCGTCACCGATCCCAGCCCTGACCTCAGGATCGAGGTCGACGTCGAGGACATGGACCTCGCAGAGGTCATGGAGCAGATCGCCGCCAAGAGCGGGGCGCGAATCGAGGTCGACCCGAACGTCTCCGAGTGCGTAAGCGTCTCGCTGCGACAAATCCCCTGGCGAGAGGCGGTCGAGGTGATCGCCAAGATGACGCGCACCGAAGTCCACGAGCTGCGAGAGGGCGGCCTCCTGATCTACCAGCCAGGCGACCTCCACATCAGCTACTGCAACGCCAGCGCCCGGACCGTGGCGCAGCTCCTGGCGGCCTACTCAGGTAAGAGCCTCGTCCTCGCGCCGGGCGCCCTCTCCGGCGAGACCACCGTCGAGATCCGCAGCGACCTCGCCCCCGGAACCCTCCCGGGCGCTATGGCGGGCTTGCTCCACTCCAACGGAGCCGAGCTCTTTGCGCTCCACGGGGCCTGGATCGTGGCCCCCAAGGGCTCACGCCCCGAGCTGGAAGAGGCGCGGGTCCCCCTCGGCGCCAAGCCCCTCGCCGAGCCCCCGGCGAGTCCAGCGTCCGGACTCCGCGCTCGCGCGCGCGGCGTCGCCGCTCACGACTGGCTCAAGGCGCTGGCGACCTACGCCGGCGAGTCGCTCTTCGTCGGCCGCGACGTCAGGGGCTCTATCGATCGCCCTTGGGCGCCCCTGAGCCTACTCCGAGAGTTCTGGACCCTGTCCCGCGAACGGGGCTGGAAGCTCGACCAGCAAGCCGCCTATCTCATGATCCACGGAGAGTCCCAAGTCGAGCAGCCGGCCGCCGCCGCGAAGCCGACTCGCCGCTCCCTGACCTTGCCCAGCGGAGAGAAGGTCGTGGTCGAACTCCAAGCCCTCCTGATCCCGCCGCCTGAGGACGAGCGCCAACACCCCGCGGCGATCCTCTCAGGCCAGCTCTACTACCCGCGCGATCGCCTGGTCGACGCCGAGGAAGGCAAGGAACTCCCGGTCGAGGTCGTGAAGGTCCTCTCCGACCGAGTCGTGTTCAAGATCGAGGGCCGAGAGGACAAGCGCTACGTGGTCCCCTTCGACGAGAAGCGCTAGCTCGCCTCGCCCGCGCTCTCGAGCTTCTTCAAGAACCTCGCCCCGCGCTTGGCATACCACTCGTCACCTGCGGACGACAACTGCTCGGCGGCCTGACGGGCCCCCTCGAGGTCGCCCGCCCGACGACAGATCTTCGCCTCCAGCCAGAGGTCCTCGGGAGTGCCGTCCATGAGTCCAAGCAGGGCCACGGCGTTCGCGTCTAGGCCGCGCCGCTGGGAGCGGTCTTCCGTCCGCGCATAGAAAGCGGAGAGGCGCACCCAGCGCTCCTCCTCGACGCCTCTCCAGCTCTGCGCCTCGAGGAGGGCCTCGAAGTCCTCGTCTCTGAGGGGGAGCGAGTCGGGATAGACGCGACGCCTGAAGAAGTCCCCGACCTCCGTGGCCAGGATCAGGAGGAAGTAGCTCAGGATCACGGCTCCAGCCCCGGCCCGCGAGAAGACCGCGACCGCGATCGTGAGCGGGAAGAAGAGGCAGCAGCCGAGCTCGGCCATAGCGCCGTCGCTGAAGTTCTCCAAGCGAAAGGAGTGGGCCCGGCTGTGCTCGCCACGCCAGAGCACGCTCTCGCAGCTGCCGCAGCGGAGAGCGTGGGCCTCGGTCAGCCCCGAGTCGAAGTCATAGCGAGGGTGATCCCAGGTGCCGTCACCGACGCGTCCCGGGCGAGCGCAGTGCGGGCAGGTGTAGCGGAGGCAGAAGTCGTTCTCCCAGGACAGCTTCGCGAGGGCGTCCGAGCCCTCAGCTGCCAAGCGGGCGACGGTGCGCGCGGGTTGGCGCGCTTGCGCCAGCCGCGAGAGGTCGGCGACGAGCTCCTGAGCCCGATCGAAGCGACCCAGCTGACGGGCGACCTCGGCCTTGATCAAGGCCTCGCTGGGGTCGTCACAGAGGAGCTCATAGAGCGCCTCGAGGTTGGCCTGAGCCTCGGCCGAGCGGATCTGCGCCCGGGCCCCTTTGACTCGAGCGGGGTCGTTGCCCGCTCGCCAGGCCCTGAGGCGGAGCCCGACCTTCTCGTCGCGAGTCTCGTAGAGCCTCGCGTCCAGCGCCTCGAGGTAGTCAGCCTCGCTGGGGAGCTCGAGCTCCGGGAGCTCCTCGCCCATGGCCCAATCGAAGTCCCCAACCCGCTGCAGCGACGAGCAGTTCGGGCAGCGCATGATCGAGGGCGTCCCAGGCCCATGATCCGGGCCCGGCGAAACCTCCAAGTCAGTCCAGCGAGCCTCCCAATACTCATAGTGAAGCGTGAATCGACCCGAGTGCTGGCAGACAGCGCAGGTCCAGGAATACGAGGAGTGGGAGTGGCACATGACGAAGCCTAGAGCTGGATCTTGAAGTCGAGAAGGGCAGCGCTCAGGCTTGGACCCCGACACTCCAGGACCCTCACTCTGTAGGCCCTCTTCACAGGCGCTCTCCAGCCCAAGTCCAGCAACCCAAATCCACAGTTCGGATTCCTGCATGGCCGCGCTAGCCTCAGCCCCTGCCGCAAGCGAGCGGCACGACTCGAGGCACCATGCGCACGTCCCCACGCTCTCCCTTCTTCGCGGCTGGCCTTCTGGCAGCGGTCTTTAGCCTCCAGACCTCGGCCTGGTCCGACGAGCCGGCCGAGGCTCCGGCGCTCGCGACACAGGGCAAGCTCTCGCAGCTAGAGGAGAGCTTCTACGAGCTGAGCTATCGCAAGCCCGTCCCCGGCAAGAAGAAGCCGCAATCCTTCAAGGCATACCTCGAGGTCGGCGAGGCGACGACCTGGTTCGCCGACGCTCCGGCGCGGGTCCAGGACCTCCAAGAGGGCATGGAGCTCTGGATCTACGGCAACCCAGTCGAGTCAGAGTCGACCAACGACAGCGGTCAGACCGTGATCGATCGCCAGATCCGAGGCGTCCTCGCCATCGCCACCGGCGAGGCGCTGACCCTTCGCGAGGTCAAGGTCGAGAAGGGCCCGCGCTGGGTGCGCGCGACGGTCAGCAAGCCCGGCCAGGCGCTCCAGGCGAAGCTCGAGGGCCAAGACTACCGCGTCCTCGTGACGCGGAACTGCGCGATCCTGATCCGCAAGAAGCTCGACGCCCGCCCGGCGAAGCTCAAGAAGAAGCTCCAAGCCGCCGTCGTCGGCCAAAAGAGCGAGGCTCGCCCCAAGAAGGCCAAGGCCAAGATCAGCGACTCTTTCACGGCCACGCATCTCGTGATCCTGAACAAGCGCCTCAACGCGGCCTACGGCCTGATGCGCCAGCCTGCGAAGTAGAGAGCTGCAAGGCACCTCTTACAGAATGGGCAGATCTTGCCCAAACGATTGTCTCCGTGAGACGCATTAGCGAGGGCGCTCGACGAAATCGCTGCGTTTAGGGCCAAATCGCTGGGGCACGCGAGTTGCCCTTGCCTGTGCATGCCCCCTCGCGACCCGATCCCGCTAACCCGCCGAGAGGTCCTCGCGACCGCGGCCCTCGCCCTAGGCGTCCAGGCCCTGGCCTGGTTCCGAGTCCTACGCCGCCCGCCGCCAGACGCCGCTCGCCACCTCGAGCGCCTGGCGGTGGACCTAAACCGTGCCCCCCTCGGCGAGCTCGAGGCGCTCCCCGGAGTCGGCCCCGCCACGGCACGAGCCTTGGTCGCAGCGCGCCCGATTCGCTCCGAGAGACAGCTCCAGGCCCTCCTCGGAGGCAAGCGCTTCCACCGTCTCCGGTCCTGCATTCGACCCCTCGACTTGGACTAGCTCACCAGAGCACGAAAGCGAGCCTGCGCTTTGGCCCCAAAATGAGGTGAAATGGGGCCCATGACTCCGCCCCTGAGCCAATGCCCGCCCGAGCCCGTCGCGACCGAGACCCGGCCCCCGCTCCGCGAGCGCTGCGGCCTCCTCAAGGACTACTGGTACGTCGCCTGCCAGAGCTCGACGCTCAAGCGAGAGCCCCTCGGCCGCCAGATCATGGACGAGGCGCTGGTCCTCTATCGCGACCGCTCCGGGAAGGCCCGCTGCTTCCGCGACCGCTGTCTCCACCGAAACACAATGCTCTCGGAGGGGACGCTCGAGGACGACTGCCTGCGCTGCCCCTATCACGGCTGGATCTACGACGAAGAGGGCAGCGTCACCAAGATCCCGAGCGCGCGCCAAGACGCCCCCCTCCCCAAGAAGAAGCTCCCCGCCTTCCCGACCCGCGAGGTCGACGGCCTGGTCTGGGTCTACATGGGCGATCCCAAGGACGCCGAGGCCACGGCGAACTTCCGCTTCCCCCACCACGCCGAGTCGGGCTGGGAGAGCTATTACATGGAGACCATGTTCGAGAACGACGTCACCAACTGCGTCGAGAACTTCATGGACGTCCCGCACACGGTCTTCGTCCACGCGACCTGGTTCCGCGACCGAAGCGGCAAGGAGATTCGCGCCACCGTCGAGCGAACGCCCGACAGCGTGCTCGTGACCTATCACCAGGACCAAGACGAGATCGGCCTCTCGACCTTCATCCTGAACCCGACTCGCGAGCCTATGTCGCACACGGACAAGTTTTACATGCCGAACGTGACCCGAGTCGACTACGACTTCGGCACCAAGCGCTCGTTCATCATCACCTCCCAGTGCACCCCCGAGACCGAGCGCCGGACCCGGGTCTACACCGCGATCACGTTCCGCCTCGGCTCCCGCGTCCTCGGCAAGTTCGGCAAGCTCTTCCTCCCGCCCTACACCCGCAAGGTGATCCAGCAGGACGTCGAGATCATGCTCAACCAGGGCAAGTCCCTGGCCCGCTACGGCTCCGAGTTCCTCAACTCCGAGGCCGACCTCCTCCACCGCTACATAGAGAGCCTGCGGAACTGGGACGAAGGCGGAGGCGTAGGCCCCAAGCCGAAGCCCGCCTGCGAAGAGATCCGCTTCTTCGTCTAGGCGTCGTTCGCCATTCGCAACCCGAGGTTGCTTCGGCGAATCGAGAGCTTCTCCGCGGCCCGCTTGCTGCAGCGCAGCGAGTGCGCCGCGTTGGTCCACGACCCCCCCCGCTTGACCGCCTTAGCGCTGAAGCCCTCGATCGGGAGGTGGGGCGACTGGGCTGGGAGCAAGGCGTAGCTGTCGGGGTCGTAGCGATCCGCGCACCACTCCCACACGTTGCCCGCGAGGTCCAACACGCCCTCCTCACTGGCCCCGGCCACCAGGCGTCCGACCGGCGCCGGCCCGCGACCGCGACGCCCGAAGGTCGCGTGTCGCTCGCTCGGAGCGGCCTCGCCCCAGGGGTAGGTCCGCTGCCCTGCAGGCCCGCGGGCTGCTCGCTCCCACTCGGCCTCGGTCGGGAGCCTGGCCCCTGCCCAAGCCGCATAGGCCAGAGCGTCGAACCAATCCACCAGCACGACCGGGTGCTCTTCGCTGGGACAGAGCGCGTCGAACTCCCCAGTCCCCCAGCCCTGTGGCCGGTGGTCCTTGCCGCGCGGATAGAGGCTCTCGAGGAGCGGGACCTCGGGCCGCTCCTCGCGGACCGCCTCGAGGAACTTCCGATACTGTCCCACGGTGACGGGGACGAGGTCGATCAAGAACGAGTCCAGCAGGACCTCGCGCGCTGGGCCCTCGTCGGAGGCCCCCTGCCCGCCCATCTGGAACGAGCCTGCCGGGAGCAAGAGCTGACGCGCGCCGTCCTGGCTTCGGACTCGCTCGTCGGCTCTCCCGAGCCGGCCCGTGGGCGCGGGCAGCGTCTCGTCCTGGACCTGGATCACAGGCACTCGCTCTGAGGGGTTGAGCGCAGCTGAGGCAGCTGCCGCCTTGGCCTTCTGCGTCCGGTCGAGACGTTCCGTCGGCGGCCGCTTGCGAGGCTGGGTCGCCCCCTCCGACGCTGGCGCGCGAGGGGGCGGCTTCGGCGTGGCTGCAGGAGCCGGCACGATTCGAGGTGTGACCCGACCCGAGCCAGGGCGAGTGGGGGTCGCGCGCGGCAAGGTCTCGTCGCTGCCAGTGGAAGGACTCGCGCGCAGAGCAGGCTGAGTCTCTGAGCTCGAGAGCTCGGGGCGCTTCTCCTTGCGCGTGCTGGGAGGCACGATCGAAGGGCCCGCCTTGGTCAACTCGACGCCACCGAGCGCGTCGGCGAACTGCTGCGCAGTCGGGCGATCCTCCGGCAGCTTGCGGAGCGCCGCCATCAGGAGGTCGTCGAGGACCTGGGGCAGAGCTGGCAAGTGGCGCCGAAGCGAGACCGGCGGGACCTCGCAGATGGCGTCCATGAGCGCTCGCTCGCCCCGGCGCATTCCCGCTCGCTCGAAGTAGCGGCGCCCGGTCAGGGCCTCGTAGAGCACCGCGCCCATGCTGTAGACGTCGCTGCGCCCGTCGACCTCGACGCCGTCGATCTGCTCGGGCGACATGTAGACCAGGGTCCCTGGGTGCGTCCCGACCTGAGTCAGGTTCGTGATCGCAGACTCCGAGCGGAGCGCGGTCACGACGCCGAAGTCAGCGACCTTGACGGTCCCCTCTCGGTCGTAGAGCAGGTTGCCCGGCTTCACGTCGCGGTGGACCAAGCCATGGCAGTGCGCCGCCTCGAGTCCCTCCAGAGCCTGGATCGCCGTCGAGATCGCGACCTTGGGGTCGACTTGACGCTTGGGCGCCTGGTTCATTCGGTCGAGGAGCGTCCCGCCGTCGAGGAACTCCATCAGAATGAAGAGGGAAGGCCCCTCCTCGAAGTAGTCGTAGATCGTGACGACGTTGCGGTGGCTGAGCTGCCCCGCGGCCTGGGCCTCGCGCTCGAAGCGCTTGCGAATCAGCTCGTCCTCGGCGTATTCCTGCCGGAGCTCCTTGATCGCGAGAATCCGGCCGATCCGTGTGTCCACGGCCCGATAGACGGCACCCATGCCGCCGAATCCAATTCGATCCTCGACGCGGTAGCGCCCGCCGGCGAGGAGCTTGCCCTTGCTCTGTTCGGTCATCCGCCCGGTCTGGCTCCGGCCACCACTATAGGCCGGTCTGCGCCTTGCTGTGCTCCACAAGTCACCAGGGCCTGAGAGGGAGCCCCCGGTCGCAGGAGGCCCCGCAAGCGAGCCAACTGGCGCGGGCCCTTGAGCCGAGTCACGACGAGGTCCACGGGCTCCTGGAGGCGAAGGCCCCCCGACCCAGGCACCCAAAGCACTCTCCACCCACCCCGCGTGTAGAGCACTGCGCCGCTCTCGAGCGAGCGCTCCTCCCAAGCCGCGAACCTCTGTCCTCGGAGGACGCCACGCCGCAGCCGCCAGAGTTCCCGCTGGCTGGGCTCCGCCCCCAGGGCCAGGAGGCCCCCCGGCCCCTCGAGCCAAGCCCCGCGAGCGAAGGGCGCGACTCGCAACTCGCTCACGGGGCTCAGGGGAGGGGCCGGAACCGTCCAGCTCAAGCAGAGGATCGCTCCCACGCCGAGCAACCCCGCCCCCGAGCGACCCGCCTCGCGCCGAACCGCCCCTAGGGTGAGGGCGCCCAAGCCGATCGCGACCACGATCGGGCTCGGCGGCGCGACCCTGTCCGCGGGAAAGTGAGCCGCGCAGCCCTCGATCGCGCTCACGAGGAGGGTCGCGAGGGCGTCTGCGAACCCTAGAGCAGGGGCACCGAGCGAGGGGTGAACCACTCCTAGCAGCGCGCCCACGAGGGCCAGCCCGAGGATCACCGTGAACAGCGCTAGCGCCGGCGGCCCTAACCAGAGCGCAGCCCACGGGACTTGCCCCAGGCGCGCAGCCAGGAGGGGCGAGCTGGCGAAGAAGGCCAAGACCCCACCGGCGACCTGCCGGGCCCACCAAGCTCGCGGGAGCCAGCACCGTCCGAGGAGGATCAAGCCCGTCACGGTTCCGAAGGAGAGCTGAAACCCGAGACTCCGCGTGACCCCTGGGTCCCAAGCCACCACCACCAAGAGCGCGCACGCCAAGCGGTTGAATCCGTCCGAGCGCCCCGGCGCGATCAGCCACGCCACCGCCGCGACGGTCGCCCGAAGCGTCGGCGCCCGCGGCCCCACCAAGATCAGATAGAGCACCAAGAGCGTCACCACGCTCCAGCGCTGAGCGCGGGGGCTCCAGCCCAGCGCCCGCAGAACGAGGAGCGCCAGCCCAGCCAAGATCGCCACGTGGAGCCCCGAAATGCTGAGGAGGTGCGCCGTGCCCGTCGTGCTGAACGCCGCCCGCTCGTGGGGGCGCACCTCACCCCCTCCCAAGAGAACCGACTTCAGGAGTCGGTGTTGGCGCGGGGCGCCCCTTCGCAGCGCCGCCGACAAGGCTCGCCGGACCGCCCCTCGCAGCGCAGCCAAGCCTCGACCCGCCCGCCGCTTCTCGACCCGCGTGACTCCGATTCTGGCTGCTGCTCCGCGGCTGGCCTGCCAGGCCGTCGGCTGGCGGAGATAGCCCACGATCTGGACTCCTTCGCCTGGTCCCGGCCGAGTGCCCTGCCCCTCCAAGACGTACTTCGCGCCCTGGATCTCGAGCCAGGTCGTGTAGCGCCCACCGGGACGAAGAGATCCCTCGACGAGGACCTCTCCTTGGAGCCGAACCACGCCTGGGTCCACCTCAGGCTTCGGAGCTGGGAGGGCCAAGAGCCCGAACCCTAGCCCAATCGAACAGAGCGCAAGCGGAGGGGAGCCACGACGCAGAGCGGCCAAGCCAGCGAGCGTTCCAGCTGCGCTCAGCAGCACCGGCAGGAGCCAGGGCGGCCCTGCGCCGACCAGGAGCGCGAAGAATGGGGGGAGGGAGGGAGCCAGGACGGCTCCGCTCAGGGCAGCGAGGGCCAGGAGCAGGGCAGGCCGACGCGAGGGACCCGCTGGAGATCCGGAGACGGACCCGAGCGGGGGGGGATCGGAGGGTGTCAACGGAGGTAACGCCTTGGTAAGTCGCCTTACCCTTTCCTCTGCCGGCTAGCCTACCAAACCCAAACCCAACCCAAACATAATTACTGTTTCGCGCGACTTAGCGACTCGCGAGCAGGTCGCGCTGACTTGGCCCGAGAGTTGTTAAGGAGGTAAGTGGCGTCGCAAGTCGCGACGCCAATCAGTAACTCCCCGGTGCTGGTGAGCCCCTACAGGATGGTCCTGTGGGGGCTCGCTGTTTTGGTTGACCCAGGGCCGAAAGGTCGGGCCCCGAATCCAAGCGGAGCCACCTGCCAGCTAGGGCAGCATCTTCTCCGCCTGAGCCACCGTGACCGGCCTGCGATCGGCGGCGGACCAGTAGCGCCTAAAGGCTCGAATCTCGCGGGTGTCGTAGCGGAAGAGCTCGTCGGCGTAGCGCGAACCAAGGACCTGATAGACGAGGCGAGCCTCCACCTTGAGCGGCCCCTGGACACCGGCGGGGAGCTTGAGCGAGTAGCGGGTCCGGTCGCGGCCTCCCTTGAAGTCCGCGTCCTTCCCCAAGCCGACCGGCTGGATCCGCTTGGCGTCTTTGTGCTCTGGCTTCCAGCCGACTGGCAGGATCCGGTTGTCCTTGAGGTAGCTCCCGCCCCGAATCAAGAGGTAGGTCGGCTTGCCCCCAGCGTCAGCCATGATCGACTCGTAGACCTGGACCTGGTCTTGGCTCGTGATCGCTACCTGGTGAGGATAGGTCGGCCCGCCCGCGCCCTCGGCCGGCAGCGGCTTGCCCTGCGCCCCCAAGATCCGACCCGTGGCGTCGAAGCTCCCCGAACTGAACACGACCCGGCCCGAGGCGTCGCTCACGGCCACTGAGAGCCATGCCCGACGTGTGGGGTGCCCAGTCGGGAACTTGTGCCCGGTCATGGTGCGGATCTCGACCTCAAACGCGAGGGCGTCGCCGCTCCGCTTGACGTCAGCCAGTGACAGGCGCGCGGTGCGCTTTTGGAGCTGCTCCGTGGCCGCAGCCACGGTCGCGTCGAAAGCCTCCTTGCTCGCACGCGGGCGCAGCTCTCCGGCGTTGTCGCGCAGGATCGCCGGGATCAAGGTGTTCCCGCCCACGAAGAGGTGGCGACCGAAGGGCTCGCGATCATTGACGAAGGGGAAGTCGAAGCCCGGAGGAGCGTGGGCGATCCGGGTCTTGATCGCTTGCCCGTCTTGATCATGCGTCGGGACGTGACAGCTCTGGCAGCTGGCGCCCTTGCCGTCGTCTTCGTCGTTGAAGAGCGAGTTCCGCCACTCGAGGTAGGGCGTCTGCTCGGGCAGGGTCTCGCCGGTCAGCTTGCCCTTGGCGTCATAAGCCTCCGTGAAGAGGGTGTGGCAAGTCGCGCAGAGCGCGCTCTTGCGGACGTGCTGGCCTTCGCGCGGCGTAAAGCCCGTAAACGCCCTCATGGGGCCGGGCACCGGCTCGGCGTGAGGACCAAAGATCACGCGCTCGGTCCCGATCTCATAGTGCCCGCTGAAGCTCTCGGGCTTGCCGAGGTTCTCCGCTTGGATCTGGTGGCACACCGTGCAGCTGACCCCGTCGAGGGCGAGCTGCGCCTTGGCGTCGACGTCGTAGAGAATGTCGAGGCCGATCGAGACCCCTGCGCGGCTGGCCTCGGTGTGGGCCATTGGCGAGTGACAGCGGAGGCACTTGGCCTCGATCTCCTTCTTGCGACTCGGGGTCGCCGCGACCTCCATAGAGACCACAGCTCGCCAGAGCGGATCGCGAGCCGAGTTCGCCATCATGGTGCTTTGCCAGAGGTCATAGGGCGCGATTCCGCGGCCTTTCCCGTCTCGCATGGCCTTGGCCCGATCGCTCTGAGCGTGGCACGTCGCGCACGAGCCGGAGGTCGTGAAGCTCTTGGAGTCCACGTCCTGGTGAGCCACGAGGCGCAAAGGCTCCTCGCTAGGAACCGGACTGGGCGAGGCGTCCTGCGCGCGGCCGCTCGGACCGCTGAGCACGAGCACCCCAGCCACCACGAAGGCGGAGATCGCCGCCGCGCCCTTCATCTTCCCTGCCGTCACCAGCCACCTCTCTCCGGGGTCCCCAGACGTTAGGCGCGCAGAGCCAGCGCGCCACTCAAAGCGCGGGTCATGCGAACGAGGCGCAGAATCAACGCAGATCAACGGTGCCAGGAGAAGGCGCCCAAGCGCTCCTTGACCTCCGCTGCGATCTCGGCCGGGACGGCCTTGGTGGGGATCGCGTCTCCCCGCCCCGGCATGCGGAACTCGCTGGCTCGCGTCAAGACGTCGGCCACGTGGTGCGCGTTCGGCGCAATGTCCCACTGGAGGTAGCGGCGATTCCCCTGCCGCAGCAGGTAGGCCTTGGCCGCGTAGAGCTCCGCCCCGAGCCCCTTGCCCAGGACGCAGTAATCGATCACGTGCTCGAGGCTGGCGTAGGCCAGAGTGTCACGCGTCCAGTCGAACACGCGGCGCTGGAGCCTCAGGTCCTCCCACTCACGGTGCATCAGCTCATGCGCCAAGTTCCCCAAGAGCTCCGCGTCGCTGGCCCCTGCCCAGAAGCTCGCGTTGTAGAGGAGGAGGTGTCGCCCCCGGACGGTGCTGCTCTCGCTGATCGGGACCCAGCGCGTCGGGACCCCGAGCTTCTGCAGATAGGCCCGATTGTTCTCGTCGTCGGTCACGAGGCGAACCTCGATCGGAAAACGCAGGCCTTGGTAGCGGGGCAGGATCCGCCGCACGAGCCCAGCGAGGCGACGATCCCCCGAGACCTGGAGTCGCTTGGCCCAAGCCTCGCGCTCACGCAGCTCGAGAATGTCGAGTCGATCGTGATAGCGCGGCGCTCGGGCCGGATCCCCTTGGATCAGGCGCTCGTAGAGCGCTCGGGCCCCGCGAAGATCGCCCCCCATGTGGCGCGCGTTGGCGAGGTTGAACTCGACGTCCCGCCGGAAGGAGCTCACGGGCTCAGCAGGGAGCAGATCAAGAGCCGCCCGGAATGCCGCCGCCGCGTCGGCATAGCGCTTGGCCGCGTAGTGTCCCTCACCAGCTTGATTCAACTTCTGGGCGCGACTCGGCCCAGGCGCGTCCTGAGAGAGGCCGCTGGTCACCAAGACCAGCGAGAGCGCTAGAGGAGCCAAGGTCAGCGGGAGCACGGATCGCTTCATATGCGCGCGAGTCTGCCACGACCCTCGAGCCCCAGTGCGACTGAGAGCACCCCCTTGCGCCATGAATCACCTCTCGGTTCCGGCTAGGCTCTAGGTGTCCGCTGGACCTACCAAGGAGCACCCCACCGTGAGCACCATCGACCGACTGCAAGAGGTCTTCCGAGACGTCTTCGACGACGACGAGCTCACGATCACTCCCGAGACCACGGCCGACGACGTCGAGGACTGGGACTCGCTCCAGCACGTGACCCTCGTGGTCAACGTCGAGGCCGCCTTCGGCGTCAAGTTCTCGAGCCTCGAGGTCGCGGGCCTCAAGAACGTGGGTCAGCTCATTGGCCTCGTCGAGTCGAAGCAGGGCTAGTGCCCAACCGCCTCCACCACGTCGGGATCGTGTGCCGCGACCGCGAAGGCGCAGACGAACTCCTCCAGCTCCTTGGACTCGAGGTCGCGAGCGAGGAATACGTCGAGGCTTATGAAGCCCAGTGCCTGTTCACCGAGGGACCTCAGGGTCGCCTCGAGCTGATCGTTCCCACGGGAGGCAAGCTGGCCAAGTTCAACAAGGGCGCAGGCGGCCTCCACCACATTGCCCTCGAGGTCGACGACCTAGACGCCGAGAGCGCCCGCCTCCGCGCGGCCGGGGTTCAGCTCCTCGAAGACGAGCCCGTGGACGCGGGCCCGATCAAGATCAACTTCGTCCCGCCCGCCTACACCCGCGGCGTAATCGTGGAGCTCGTCGCCCCCAACACGTCCTGGGGTGACGCCCCCGCAGAGGATCAATGAGCGACCAAGAGGCTGTGATCGCCGCCGCCGAAGCGGACTACCCCCACGGAGTCGCCTTGGCCCGTGAGCTCCTCGCCGTGGGCCCCCTCGTCTCGGGCTCGATCCCTTGGCTCCTGCGCGAGCGGAGCGAGGCCTTCTGGCCCATGGCAGAGCGCCTCGCCGACCTCTCGCGTCGCCTCGAGGGCTCTCCGGTCGAAGCCCTCGCTGAATACACGGTCATGTATCTCAAGGAGCAAATGGCCTTCGAGAAGACCGGCGTCTACAGCAACACCGACTTCGACACGGTGTTCAAGGCGGTCTACGACAACCCCGAGGTCATGCGTCGCTTCTACCTCGAAGGCCTCATGCTGACCCACGCCTTCTGGCCGATCCACCTCGACATTCACCTCCTCTTCGAGGAGCGCTTCCTGCCGCTCCTCTCAGCCGGCGAAGGGCTCGAGGTCGGCTTCGGACACGGGCTCTACCTCCTCGACGTCCTTCAGCGCCACCCCGGGACCCGGACCCGCAGCTTCGACATTAGCGAGCACGCCCGGGAGTTCGCCGGCCGCGTCCTCTCGCTCGAGGGCGTCGCCCCCGAACGCTACGACCTCGAGCCCGCTGACGTCCGCGAGCCCCTCCCCGTCGAGGCGGCCTCTCAGCAATGGGCCGTGTTCGCCGAGGTCCTCGAGCACATTCCCGATCCCCAGAGCGCGCTCCACGAGCTGGCCCGCTGCCTCGCTCCCGGCGCGCCCCTGTTCACGACGACCGTCCTCAACAGCAACGCCATCGATCACCTCTACCAGTTCGCTGACGCCGCCGAGGTCCGCGGCATGTTGGCCGAGGCTGGGTTCGAAGTCCTCCACGAGAAGGTCCTAGCGGTCAAGGACTACGTCCCCAACTCCAACGATCGGACCGTGGACCTGGCCTACGTGTGCCGTCGTGTTGCGTGAGGCGACCCGGCTCCGCCGCGAGGGGCGCAGCGCGGAGGCCCTAGCCCTCCTCCGCAGCGGCCTCGCAGAGGGCGCGCTCCCGCCCGCCAAGCTCGGGAACGCGGGCCGCTTCGTCCAGAAGGCGATCGCCTCAGGCGACCTCCAGCCACACCAAAGAGTCCTCGTCCTAGGTCAGCTGACGACGAACTACCTCTCCCAAGCCCTGAGCGCCGTGGCCTGGAGCGAGGGCGTCGCCCTCGAGCTCCAAGAGGGCGACTACGACACGGTCCTCCAGACCCTCCTCGCCTGCCAGGAGGCGCCCGACGTGGTGGTTCTCCTCCCATGGAGCCAGCGCTTGCTCAGCGAGGGGGAGCGCGGAGGCCAAGAGCGGATCGACGACGAGCTCGCGTTCTGGCGACAGGCCTGGGCTCGAGTCAAAGCCCTCGGGAGCCGCTTGGTCCAGGTCGGCTACGACTGGACCGGCCCCGGCCCCGGCGGCTACGCCTCGGGCGAGGCGCTTCCCCTCCTTCGCCAGGCCGAGCGAGCGCTGCGCTCGGCTGCTCCGAACGGAAGCTACTGGGTCGACCTCCAAGGCGTCTCGGGCGACCTCGGACGCCGACGCTTCTACGACCCGCGCAGCTACCACTGGACCAAGCAGCCCTTCAGCAGCGAGGGGGTGGCCTGGCTGGCAGAGCACCTCTGGGCTGGCGTGCGCGCCTTGACCACGGGACCCAAGAAGGTCCTCGTCCTCGACCTCGACAACACGCTCTGGGGCGGCGTCGTGGGCGAAGAGGGCGCGCAGGGCGTTCGCGTCGGAGGCGAAGAGCCCGAAGGCGCGGCCTACCTCGCGTTCCAGCGTCACGCCCTGACCCTCAGTCGTCGTGGGGTCGTGCTCGCGGTGTGCTCCAAGAACAACCTCACCGACGCCAAGGAGCCCTTCGAGGTCAACGCAAACATGGCCCTCGCCTTGAGCGACTTCGCTGCCTTCGAGGCCAGCTGGGACCCCAAGAGCGTCGCGATCGCGCGAATCGCTGACACCCTCCGCCTCGGCCTCGACGCATTCGTGTTCTTCGACGACAACCCCGTCGAGCGCGCCGAGGTCCGGGCCGCCCTCCCGCAGGTCGCAGTCGTCGAGACCCCGACGGATCCAGCAGACTTCGTGCGCGTCCTGGAGTCGGGCCTCTACTTCGAGGCCGCCCGCGTCCAAGAGGCCGATCTCCAGCGCGCCCAGCAATACCAAGCCGAGGCCCAGCGGCGGGAGATACACCAGTCGGCGGTCTCCCTCGACGACTACCTCCGCTCCCTCGACATGCGCGGGCAAGCGGCGCCGATCGGCGAGGACGACCTCCCCCGCGTCGTGCAGCTGATCGGCAAGACCAATCAGTTCAACCTCACCACGCGCCGCCACAGCGAGGGCGACGTCCGCCGACTCCTCGCCCATGAGCAGACCCTCCACCTCGCGCTCCGCCTTCGGGATCGATTTGGCGACTACGGCCTGATCGGCGTCGTCCTCGGCGTCCCCCTCAAGGAGGAGCCCACGACATGCCGCCTCGACACTTGGCTCATGAGCTGCCGCGCGATCGGCCGAGGAGTCGAGGACTTCACCCTGAACCGGATCGCCGACTCCGCCCGCGCCCTCGGCTACCGAGCCCTCCTCGGCGAGTTCTTCACGACCGCCAAGAACGCGCCAGTGGCCGACCTCTTCCCGCGACTCGGGTTCGCGCCCACAGGCGAGCAGAGGTTCCGCCTTGAGCTCGCAGAGTTCAGCGGCGCCGAGACCTTCGTCAGCGACTCTCACGCCGAGTGAGCGGCGGCTCGGACCTGTTCTCGCTCCAGTTCTGGGGAGTCGTCGGAGTCGGCCTCCTCCTCTTGACGCCCCTCACGAGCGGTCGGGCCAGACGCTGGGTCTTGGCGCTCCTGAACCTCGTGTTCCTGGTCTTGGCCCTCGACTCGCTCAAGCGTGTCGCCCTCGTAGCCGGCGGACTCCTCGCGTTCTGGGGCCTCCTGCGCGCGCTCGCCAAGAGCGAACGCGGCGGCCTTTGGTTCGGCCTGAGCTTGGTCAGCGGCCTCGCGCTCATGATCCTCCACAAGCTCCCCGGCTTGGGTCAGCTCGCGCCCGACCCCGTGGGTCCGACGCTCGAGCGCCTGAATCCGCTCCTGGCCCTGATCGGGATCAGCTATGTGTTCCTCCGCAGCGTCGAGGTCGCGCGCGCGGTGTGGAGCAGGCGCCACCCCCCGCCGAGCCCGCTTGGGCTGCTCAACTACCTGCTCCCCTTCCACATGCTCGCGGCCGGTCCCATCCAGGGCTACGAGGACTTCGTCGAGCAGCCAGAGGTCCCCGACGCGATCGGTCCCCAAGAGACCCTCAACGCCCTCTGGCGCATAGCCTTCGGCCTCTTCAAGAAGTTCGTGGTGGCCTACGTCCTGGAGCGAGTCTTCCTGCACGGGTTCATGATCCGTGGGCCCTACACGCTCTTGGAAATGCACCTCTACGCCCTCGTGGTCTACCTCGACTTCAGCGCCTACTCGGACATAGCGGTCGGGGTCGGACGCCTGCTCGGAGTCCGAACGCCCGAGAACTTCAACCGCCCCTACCTCGCCCGGAACATGATCGACTTCTGGGAGCGCTGGCACATAAGCCTGAGCGAGTGGGTCAAGCGGAACCTCTTCATTCCGCTCCAACTCACCCTAGTGCGCCGCAGCGGCGGCAAGCACGCGCTAGCGATCTCCTCGGTCTCCCTCGGCGTCGCGTTCTTTCTCTGCGGCCTCTGGCACGGCGTCTCGCTGGCCTTCTTCCTTTGGGGTCTCATGCATGGGCTCGGGGTCTTGGTGACCAACGTCTACCGCGCGAGGCTCAAGAAGCGCCTTGGAAAACAGGGCGTAAAGGAATACCTAGAGCGCAGAGGCGTGCGCCTCGTTGCCACGATCTTGACCGTCGAATATGTAGTCGTGTCGCTGATCTTGGTCGGCTGGAGCTGGGGGGTCGCATGAGCGAATCAGAGAAGACACCTGAGGACGCTTCTCAGGCCGCTCCTGCCACGTTCGCGTGGCTCGCGCTCCAAACCCTCGGGATCGTCGCTCTCCTCGTCCTGGCGCTCTGGTGCGGCCGTCAGGGTTCCTACTTCGTGTATCAGGGGTTCTGAGTGAACCTCCCGATCGACCTCCGTCGCTACCGCGGACCGGGCCTGGTGCTCGGGGCGATCGCCCTGATCCTGGTCGGCCTCGACCTCGGACTGCGCGCCAGCCTCGGTCCAGAGCGCCTCGCCGCGGTCCCCGACCCCAACCCCGTCGATTGGAGGTATTACGAGCTCTTCGGCTCTCAGGTCGCTGGCGTCGAGCGCGAGCGCCACGTCGATCCGGCCCGCGCGCGTCCCTTCGGCGTCCTCCTCGGCGCCTCCAGCGTCCAGCGTGGACCGCTGCCTCTGCTCGTCGAGCAGGAGACCGAGCGCCCCTGGCTCTTGCTTGGAATCGGCGGCGGAACCGGCGCCTGCGGCAAGCTCCTCCGCAGCGTCCCCGTCCTCGAGCGCGCGGCCCTCGAGCCGGAGTTGATCCTCCTGGGCGTCCATGGGATCTGGCTCTGCGACGCTGGCGCCGCTCCCGTCCGCGAGCCCCAACCGCTAGAGCGAGGCGCGGTCAGCGATCGCCTCTACGGCCACCTCCAAGCCACCCGAGAGGACCTGGCCACGCGCCTGGGGGGCGGCACCTGGGCCGCGTTCCCACCCGCCCCTGACCCGTGGAACCCACCGCCCGAGGAGCCATACACCGACTCCGTCTCGCCCGAGCGCTTCGCGCTCCACCGCGAAATGAGCGAGGCACGTGGGCGCTTCGAAGCCAAGAATTACCTCGCCGGAGGGGCAGAAGAACAGAGCCTGACCCGCCTCCTCCAGGAGCTGCGCCCGCTGACCAAGCGCCTAGTCGTTGCGCTCATGCCCGAGCACTCCGCCTACCGGGCGCGCGTCCCCGCCGCTGCCGAAGCGCGAGTCCGCGCGGGCGTGGCGGCGGCTGGCGAGTCGATCGAAGTCCTCGACCTTCGCGCCGCAATTGACGACGCGCATTTCCACGACAACTACCACCTGACCCTCGAAGGTCGACGCCAGCTCTCGCGCCTCCTCGGACGCCGCTTAGCCCCTCTCTTGAGGTGATCAGTCCTCGAAGGCAGGGTGCGAGAGCGCAACTCGCATCCCGTATTCCACCCCGGGTCGAAGGACGCCTGCGGGCCAGCGGCGATAGACGGTGTAGGCCTCGGGATCAACGTTGGTGAAACCCCACCCGCGGCTGACGTAGGAGTCCGCAGGAGGGCCGCCCTTCCAGTCCTGAACGGGACCCTCTGGGTAGGGCGCGTAGAAGGAGCTCGTGTATTCCCGGACGTTGCCTGCCATGTGGAAACAGCCGAAGGGCGAAGCCCCAGCGGCGAAAGAGTCGACGGGAGCTGTGTATGGATATCCGTCAGCTGGATCGAAGCGGTTGAGGAGTCCCGGTCCTGGAGGCTGATCGCCCCACGGGAAGTTCCCGACCTGGTTCCCGCGGGCGGCGTATTCCCACTCCGGCTCCGTCGGCAGCCGCAATCCGTAGAAGCGCGTGTATTGGTCCGCGCCGAGCCAGCTCACGCCATGGACGGGATAGCCCTCGTCCGGGAGGAAGTCGCTTCCTTCTCCCTTGGTCTTCTTCACGCCGATCCCGGCGCCCTTGCGCTCCAGGCGAAAGTTGAGCTTGCGGTCATGAACCTCGATCTTGTTGGCCCGACAGTAGGCCTCGTATTGGCCCCAGGTCACCTCGTATTTTCCTATGAAGTAGCCGTAGGTGAGCTTCACCTCGAGCTTGCGGGCTCCGTGTTGATCGGCCGGCGAGACCCCCTGCACGAAGGCGTCGTCAGGACGTCCCATGGTGAAGCTCCCCGGCGGAACCCAGACCAGGACCGAGCCCTCCTTGTAGTCATAGGTCTCGACCGCTTCACCGAACGCCAGCCCCTCAGGCAAGGGAAGCGGAGGCCGCTTGCTCTCCGCGAGCCGGCGCCACCAACTAGGAGTCCGCATGAAGCGCACCTCGTGCTCGAGGACTGCCACGGGAGCACCCTTGAGGTCCAGCGCCTCCACCCGGAGGGTGTTCGGGCCCTCCGCGAGTCGAACTCGAACTCGAAAACGTCCCTCGAGGTCCAGCTTCGTTGGCCGACCCGACCCGACGCGGACCCTCTCGGCCCCCTCTCCTGAGACGCGACCGCTCAGGGCGTAGACCTTGGAGTAGGTCAGCGCCGCGGGTTGCTCGAGCAGGATCTCGAAGGCGGGGTCGACTACCTGCGCTGGCACCTCGAGGCGCTGGCCCCTCGTGGCGTAGACCACCGCGCCCACGGCTGCGCAGAGACTGGCGACGAGCAACACCAAGAGCGACGCCCGCTTGAAGCCTCTCCGCCGCCGACCTGGATTGCGCCGGTTAGGCACGACCCCTCGGCGCGCGTCCTCGAGGGCGTCACGCAGCGCAGCCGCGCTAGGAAAACGAGCCTCAGGCTCCTTGCGCAGACAGATCTCCAGGACCGCGTCGAGGGCTGGCGGGACGTCCTTCCGAAGGCTGCGAGCCCGCGGCGCCTCCTTCAAGAGGAGGGCCGAGACGACCCGCATTCGCCCCCCCCCGCCGAAGGGCGGGTTCCCGGTGAGCGCAGAGAACAACACCGCCCCCAAGCCGTAGACGTCGGTCGCTGGACCGATCTCCCCGCGTGTGGAGTCCGCCTGTTCAGGTGCCATGTAGCTTGGCGTCCCGAGGCTTGCCCCGGTCTGGGTCAGCGACTCAGCGCCCTGAAGGGCCGCGAGCCCAAAGTCGCAGACCTTGGGCGCCCCGCTCTCGTCGAAGAGGACGTTGCTCGGCTTGAGATCGCGGTGCAAGACACCCTGCTCGTGGGCATGGTGAATCGCGCCGGCGAGCGCGATCCCCAGCTCGAAGACCGCCCCGATCTCGAGCGGCCCGTCACGGAGACGCTCCGAGAGATCGCCTCCCTCCGCGACGTCCAAGACGAGGAAAGCCTCACCCGCGAGCTCACCCGAGCTACGAACTCGGAGCACGTTGGGATGCCCGTCGGCCCGCGCTTGCGCTTCGCCCTCTCGACGGAAGCGCCCGCGCAAGTCGGGGTCAGCTTCCCGGGCCAGGGTCTTGAGAGCGAAGGCCTTCCCGCTCGCGTCCTGAACGAGGAACACCTTCCCCATTCCACCCTCGCCGAGCAGCCGCTGGATCGTGTAGCCCTCGACGACCTCTCCCGGCTCCCAGCGCGCAAGGGCCGCAGGCGCAGCGGCGCCGAGCCCCTGCTCGATCACGTCGAGTTGCCAAGCCCGACCGCCAGCCAACTCGCGGAGCGCGCCGGCGAAAGGAGGCGGAGCAGACAGCGCCTGACGAAGCTGGCCTTCGTCAACGACACCCTGGGCGAGAGCTGCCTGCGCGAGGGCGCGATCTCTCTCGTTTAGCCCGTCGAGCACGACCTAGCCGTGGACGAACTCCGCCTTGCTCCGCGGACCCTTCGTCATGAAGTTGTCGATCCCGATCTTCATGTCCTTGAGGTTCACGACCTCGCCGAAGAGCTTGGCCTCGAGCGCCAAGCCCTCAGCCAGGGGCAGCCGCGCACCCTCGAGGATCGCGCGCTGGATCACCGCGTCGACCGCGGTGCTCAGGTGCCCCAACTCGACGTCAGGGAGACTCGCGGGGACGTCGCTCATGGGCTCACTTGGAGTCTTGCTCAGCTGCACCTCACCAGCCGCAGCCTTGCGAACGAGCGAGACCGCCGCGGCGACCAAGTCGCCCTCGACCTCTTCGCGAACGAGACCGATCTCCACAGCCTCGGCGCCCGAAATCGGCCGCCCCGTCCGCAGGAGGCGCGAGGCGTGCTCGAACCCGACCAAGCGGGTCAGGCGCTGGGTGCCGCCCGCACCCGGAATGATTCCCAGGTTCGGCTCCGGCTGCGCCGCCAACACGCGCAGACCCTTGCGGACCAGGCGCCCGTGGCAGGACATCGCGAGCTCGTTGCCCCCGCCGAAGGCGAGACCGTTCATGGCGCACACGATCGGCTTCTCGACGGCCTCGATCGCGTTCAGCGATCCCTGCGACCCGAGGCAAGTCTGCTCCCCTTGTTCTGGGGTCTCGATCTTGGCCAAGAAGCCCACGTCGGCCCCGCTCACGAAGGCCTTGGTGCCGAAGCCGGTGATCACCGCACCGATCACCGAGTCGTCGCTCGTGATCGCTGCCGCGTGCGCTTCGAGCTGGGCGAACACGTCTCCGTTGAGCGCGTTCAGGACCTTCGGCCGCCGAATCGTGAGGACCGCGACGCCGTCGTGATCCGCGCGCTGAATGTAGGGGATCTCCCAATCGCTCCCGCCCTCGGCTTGCTTGACGAGGCACTCGGCGAGGGGGAACTCAGGGTGCTCCTCCTTGAAGGCTCGCACCAACTCGAGGGACTCCTTGACGCCATAGCGATTCATGGCGCCGAAGGGTCCGTCGATCACGAGCCCGATCTCGACCGCCATTTCGAGGTCCGCGATCGACGCGATCCCGCTGTCGATCACCTCTGACGAGAGACCCCAAAAAGTCGCCCGCAGCGCAGCCGCGATCTTGGCCTTGGCCTCAGCGGGAACCACGATCTCCTCGCCCCGCTTGGGCGTGTCCCAGAGCTCGTTCTTCTCCACCTTCTCGAGGAGCGAGGCGGGCGGCTTGAACCAAGAACAAACCTTGGTGTGCAAGAGCTCGAGGCCATGAGCGGTGATTGGATTGCCGCCCGTCAGGTTGTGCGCCGTGAACGGGCCGACGCCAAGGCCGAGGACCTCGCGCGCGACGGTGTCGATCTCCTTCGCGCTGCCTACCCCGGCTTCAAGGAGCAGGGCCGAGGTCTGCAGGAGACCTTCGAAGAGCGGATCGATCGCGTAGCCGTAGCGGCTCCCGATCTGCACAGGCACCTTCCCGATCTCCTCGTAGAAGCGGAGCAGCCACGCCGCTACCTCGGGCGAAGTCTCCGCGCCCGGCACGACCTCGAGCGCGCGATTGCGTTCTGCAGGAAAGAAGTAGTGGACGACCGAGGTCCTACCCTTGTCCGCGATCGGCTCGAAGATCTCCTCTGGTTCGAGGTGACTGCTGTTGCTCAAGAGAAGCGCGCCGTCTGCAGCGAGGCTCGCGACCTGACCGAAGATCTTGCCCTTGATCGCGACGTCCTCGG
>Ga0316204_10002453_pt1 | contig 41732 bp, 32 predicted proteins | sample 6monrhotite_MG_2_FD_205661 | JGI IMG/M metagenome (GOLD analysis project Ga0316204, IMG submission 205661) | Microbial mat bacterial communities from mineral coupon in-situ incubated in ocean water Damariscotta River, Maine, United States -... | ecosystem: Environmental > Aquatic > Marine >...
TTTACCACCAATACCTTTGCCTGCTTTTAGTTGGGCGGCAAACTCTGCAACATCTATTTCCATTTTCATCTGTTCTTCCTTCTGTATTCAATTTTATCAAATTGACACAGAATTATTTACAGTCCCACTGTACTAGTATTATATTTATCATGTGTATATACTGGGTCAATGTATTGTAAAGCACCATTTATCTTTCCATGACTTTTACCAACTTTTACTATATTTTTATCTATATAATCTTCTAAATTAATAAAATTAACAACACTAGAGAGTTTTACCATGGTGTTTTCTGAGTTATTATCAGTTAATACTACTCTCAATTTATCAAAAAATTCATCATCTTTATTTAAAATCCCATCTCTATTGTCATCTAGCGCAAACAAATCTCGAATAATTAAATTTTCACTATTGACATCTATTTTATTATTGTCATTTAGGTCAAATATTAAACTTCCTTCAATTCCATTAATATCCATTGTTGCAGCATTAACTCCTAAACTTCCTTTTAAATTTGCATTAAAAATAGCTTCATCTGATAATCTACTTCCTACTAGACTATAATCACCACTTGTATGACTAGCGACATTAGAAAGATTAGTAATTGATTCAATATCTTTAGTGTATTGGTATTCAAATGTTTCTGTATCAATTGGTTTTCCAAATTGTTTTGTATCAATATTCTTAGTTTCTTGTATTATATTAAATTCTCTTGAATTATTAAATTTAGAGGTACGAAGATAATAAATATCGTCAACAATTTTATTATTCTCATTTGTTATAAACATCTCTGAGCCTTTTTCTAATATAGCGTGCTATGAAATTTTATTTTCATAGCACGCACAATCTAATCTTATTTTAATTTAAAGGTGGTGCATCAAATGCACTACAAGTTCTATTTCTTAAATCGACAATAACACCCTCAGCTGTACCAAAACATACATCAATATCATTAAAGGTTACTGGACTAGGCAAACCGAAAAGTAGATCTGTTATATCTTGTACTAATGGTCCATTAAGCAAATCAAGCTCAAGTCCTATTGAACCATGTATCTCCATTGCACTTAAATCTCTTTGAAACATATTATCAAACATAGCTACACCTGGTTGCCAAAAAAGGTGAGATGCTTTTTGCAGACAATCACCATCCATTGGAAAGTTATAAACATTTGGAGTAAGGTCTAGTGCAAAATCTGGATAAATTGAACCCACTTGTGTATCACCAGTTAAATCTGCTCTTCTCCAACCAACTTGATAGGATTTTCCAGACTGATACGCTGAAATATAAATCCATTCATCTTGCGGAATTGCATCTATTGTGGTTATGCTAGTTGAAGACCATTGCGTTATGCTACCTGCTACTGAAAGCTTACGATCTGCTGTAATCGAAACATCAAATACTTTGAGAGAATTAGAAACAGTAAAATATCTCTGTGTTAATTGACAGCTACCTATCATAGGATTTTGACTCTCCAAATAAATCCAACCGCCAAAACTATTTAATTGTACTGGAGTATTATTGTAATAATCTGCTTGAGGAGTCAATTTAAAAGCATCAACAGATGGATGAAAAGCATCATACGATGAATTACCAACACATACATCTGTATCAAACTTTAAAATGTAACCACCATTACCATCTTTCTTTATTGCTACTAATGAATCCATATCTTTGAAAGTATCTGTTAGATTTCCACTATCTACTTCTAGCTTTACCTTTTCTAGATTCTCTTTAGAAAAATCTAAATTCGTTATTCTCTCAAACTCTTTTTCATACTTTCTAAATTCTCTTTGGTTTGCATTTGTATCTATAAGCTTGTGGTATTCATTGTAGATGTTATCAAATCTATCTTTTTGTACATAGTTTAGGTTTTCTGCGTTTACGTCATCGAGAGTGGTGAATTTTACTCCGTTTTCTTCTGTGCTTTTCATGTAGGTACTGAAGCCTGGGAGGTCGTCAGTATGATGATAGCTATCACCATAGTAGGAATGTAAAAATCCACCTTTCCCATTATGAGCATTACCTCCATTTTCTCCAATATTATTAAGCTTATATGCTACACTCTGAGTATTTACTTTTTGAAGATAATCACCACCATTTACATCTTCTTTTTTATAAGCAAGGTTTGCCATAAATACAGCTGTATCATCGTTGAATTCTAACCAACCATCTTCATTCGCAAATTTATCAATCATACTATCTACTGTACTTGAATTATATTTATCGTGAGTGTATATTGGGTCTATATACTTTAAAACAGAATTATTCATACCTCGTTCTTTATAACTTCTTACATAAGACTTATCTATATAGTCTTCCAAGTTGATAAAATTAACTACACTAGAGAGTTTTACCATTTTATTTTCTGAATTATTATCTGTAAAAACTATTTTTAGTTTATCAAAGTACTCATCACTTTCATCTAAAATTCCATCTCTATTATCGTCTAAGGCAAATAAGCTTTTAATATTTAAATTTTCGCCTCCATAATCTATCCTATTATTATCATTTAAATCAAATATCAAACTTCCTTCCATACCATTAATATCCATTTTCGCAAAATTAAATGTATTATGCTTTAGAGCTGCCTTAAAACTACGATATTGATTTCTATCTGAGACTACATAATCACCACTAGAGTGACTTGCAACATTACTAAGCTGAATTATTTGTTCTATATCAAGAGCATACTCAAATGTTTCTTTGCTTGTTAATGCTCTGGCACTTTGTATATTAGATTCTATTTCAACTTTAGATGGTTCTGTTATGTTCGTGTGCTTGAGTTCTGTATTTTTAAAAGTACCAGTATTTATTATTTTATTATTTTCATTGGTTATAAACATTGTAAGCCTTTTTTAGTAAATCGTACTATATAAGCAAATACTTTAATACAGTACGATTATAGTTTTAATTTAAAGGTGGTAAAGCATAAGTTCTATTTATTATCAAAGTAAATATCAATATTACCTTATAGTTAAGGGACTTTTAACAATGTAAAGTTAATCATAATATTGAATTGTATTATTCTAAGGCTTAAATTAAAATATAGTTTTTATTATTTTTATCTTATTTTATATCACAGTTAATTTTATCCGTAAGCTTCACTTCTATGTAGAATGCGTCCTACAAATATGGTATCTGATTCATTCTTAAATAAAATTCTGTAGTTTCCAACTCGTAGCCTATATGGAGGTTGATAATTTGTAAGTTTTTTAATCCCAGACACATTTGGAAATTGTGCAAGAGTTAAAATTCTTTTTTCAATATGCTTTCTATATGGGTCTTGAATACTTTTTAAATCTTTTATGGCACTTTTAGATAATTCTATTTTCATTTTTCAAATAATCTTCAAATGTAGTTCTTTCTTCGTTATCAACTTGACTTAATAAAGTATAATCTTTTTCATCTTTTGAAATAATTTCAGTCTCATCATCAAAAATTTGAACACCATCTTTCTTGAAATGTTGCAAAAGCCACTTAATCTTATTAGCCATTGAATCAGATTCAATTTGAATAGTAAGCATTGTCATTAAAGTGCCTTTATAGTAGTATCACTGAATTATACAATCAAGAAAGTTTATTGTCAATCTAAGTATGTTGGATTTAATAAACTTACAAAATGCAATCAAGCCAAATGAAGCGTTTCACCAGAATCTTCAACCCTGTTTTGGTAAGGATGATTGATAATCTCATTTAACTCCTCAGTTGAATTCACTCTGTTTTGTTTACTTAAGTCCATTACTTTATAAAGGGTGTCTATAGTTTTTGAAACTCCATTTTCAAATACTAAATTAAATGTAATCTGTTCTGTATCTTTATGAAGTTTGATTAGATTTACTCCTGCTTCTTTTAGAGTAGTTAGTTTGCCATTATCTCTATATGCAAAACTTTCAAAGTTCATCTCTTGTTTATCAATTACAAAGTCTTCATTAGTATCGTACTCTAAAACTTCATCTTCAAACAAAATTGAGACTCTTCTTCCATCTTCCATTTTTAAAAAGTCATCTGTATTAAAATAGAGATCATCTACTTGAACTGTTCTATCTGTATCAAACTTTAAAATGTAACCACCATTACCATCTTTCTTTATAGCTACTAATGAATCCATATCTTTGAAAGTATCTGTTAGATTTCCATTGTCTACTTCTGTTTTTACTTTTTCTAGGTTCTCTTTAGAAAAATCTAAATTCGTTATTCTCTCAAACTCTTTTTCATACTTTCTAAACTCTCTTTTGTTTGCGTTTGTGTCTATAAGCTTGTGGTATTCATTGTAGATGTTATCAAATCTATCTTTTTGTACGACTTGTAGGTTTTCTGCGTTTACGTCATCTCTAGTAGTGAATTTTACTCCGTCTTCTAAACCGTTTTTCTTACCGCTACTACTAAAACGTGCAACATTGTTTGTACTAGTTTCATCTTTTTCACCGCTTTTCATGTAGGCACTAAAACCTGGTGAATAATCAGCACGGTAACCTTGACTTGAATAATGTGAAGTTAGAAATGTATCTCTACCATTATAAAAATTAACTCCATGTTCTCCTGTCTCATCTAGTTTATACGCAACACCTTGGGTATTCACTTTTTGAAGATATTGACCACCATCTATATCTTCTTTTTTGTAAGCTAGATTTGCCATAAATTCAGCAGTATCATCATTAAATTCTAACCAACCATCTTCATTAGCAAATTGATTAAACATGCTATCTACTGTACTTGAATTATATTTATCATGGGTATACACAGGGTCAATGTATTTTAAAGCAGCATTTATCTTTCCATTGCTCTTAGCAACTTTTGCTCTATCTTTATCGACATAATCTTCTAAATTAATAAAGTTGACCACACTGGAGAGTTTTACCATGGTGTTTTCTGAATTATTATCTGTTAATACTATTCTTAATTTATTGAAATATTCATCATCTTCATTTAAAATTCCATCTCTATTATCATCTAGGGCAAATAAATCTTGAACAATTAAATTTTCAATTTTTACATCTATTTTATTATTATCATTTAAATCAAATATTAAACTTCCTTTAATTCCATTAATATCCATTGTTGCAGCATTGACTCCTGAATTTCCTTTTATATATGCATTAAAACCACCTTTGTGGTTAAGTCTGCTTTCAGATAAAGTATAATCACCACCTGTATGACTAGCTACATTAGCAAGATCTATAATTGACTCTATATCTTTATTGTACTGGTATTCAAATGTTTCAGTATCAATTGGTTTTCCAAATTGTTTTGTATCAATATTCTTAGTTTCTTGTATTATATTAAATTCTCTTGAATTATTAAATTTAGAGGTACGAAGATAATAAATATCGTCAACAATTTTATTATTCTCATTTGTTATAAACATCTCTGAGCCTTTTTCTAATATAGCGTGCTATGAAATTTTATTTTCATAGCACGCACAATCTAATCTTATTTTAATTTAAAGGTGGTGCATCAAATGCACTACAAGTTCTATTTCTTAAATCGACAATAACACCCTCAGCTGTACCAAAACATACATCAATATCATTAAAGGTTACTGGACTAGGCAAACCGAAAAGTAGATCTGTTATATCTTGTACTAATGGTCCATTAAGCAAATCAAGCTCAAGTCCTATTGAACCATGTATCTCCATTGCACTTAAATCTCTTTGAAACATATTATCAAACATAGCTACACCTGGTTGCCAAAAAAGGTGAGATGCTTTTTGCAGACAATCACCATCCATTGGAAAGTTATAAACATTTGGAGTAAGGTCTAGTGCAAAATCTGGATAAATTGAACCCACTTGTGTATCACCAGTTAAATCTGCTCTTCTCCAACCAACTTGATAGGATTTTCCAGACTGATACGCTGAAATATAAATCCATTCATCTTGCGGAATTGCATCTATTGTGGTTATGCTAGTTGAAGACCATTGCGTTATGCTACCTGCTACTGAAAGCTTACGATCTGCTGTAATCGAAACATCAAATACTTTGAGAGAATTAGAAACAGTAAAATATCTCTGTGTTAATTGACAGCTACCTATCATAGGATTTTGACTCTCCAAATAAATCCAACCGCCAAAACTATTTAATTGTACTGGAGTATTATTGTAATAATCTGCTTGAGGAGTCAATTTAAAAGCATCAACAGATGGATGAAAAGCATCATACGATGAATTACCAACACATACATCTGTACCAGTTGCTGTATTTGTTAAAATACGATAAACAACAGTACCATTTGAAGTAACATTATGTTCTGTATCAGTATTTGAATCTACTATAGGTGCCATTCCTGAGAATAGTGCTCTAGTTCTTTTTCCTGAACTAGCTTTATTGCTTACTTTTTTTAACCTATTAAGGTCTAAATACTCAGTAGAATCAACTTTTGTTATTTGCATACTCGTCAAATTCACATCTTTTAAATACTTACTTAGTACACCTACATTTTGAGCGTACAACGCCCCCCCAACAATAAACCAGCTAAAACAACTTTTTTCATTAGAAACCTTTGTAAAATATTAAATTTTAATAGAACTCCTAAAATTTATATTTGCATTGTATTATTTTAAAACTTAAATAAATATAATATATATTATTTTTATTTTATTTATATTGAGCTTTGCACCATTATTAACTTTCTCCCAATAAGATTGAATTACTCTATAAATAGTATAATATATTTGACAATTATGAAATAAATAGTTATTATGACAAATATATTTTACATAAAGGTTTATAATGGACTATATGGAATTTGCATCTCAATTAGTAAAAGTTAGAAAAGATAAAAAAATATCTCAAATACAATTAAGTAACGATTTAAACATATCAAGGGCAACAATTAGTAGTTTTGAAAATGGAAAAAGTGTAGATATTGGGTTTAAAAAGGTATTGCAAATAATGGATTATCTTGGACTAGAAATAAATTTAAAAGAAAAATCTCTGTTCCCAGTTTTTGAGGAACTTTTAAATGAACAATAGTCTAAAAGTACAGATACATGATAATGAGAGTGGAAATATTGTTATAGAAGAAAACGAATACATTTATAGTTACCAAACAGAAGATAAAAATAATTTTATTTCTCTTACCATGCCTGTTAGAAAGAAACCTTATATACATAACAAACTTCTTCCTATATTTGAGATGCATCTTCCTGAGGGATATTTACTATCAATCATTAAAAAACATTTTTCAAAAATTGTAAAAACTGATGATTTTGGACTTCTTAAAATTATGTCACACTCTATTAATGGTAGGTTGACATATCAAAATGAAGAGAAAAAACAGCTAGAGTCACTAACTCTCAATGACCTAATCCATCCTAAAAGTAATAATTTATTTGACGAGCTGATTGATAAATTTGCTCTTAGTTCCGCTCTTAGTGGAGTTCAACCAAAAGTATTGGCAAGAGTTGAAAATAGAGCTACGTTAAAGCTTGATGAATATATCGTTAAATCATGGGGAGAGGAGTATCCGCAGTTAGCTTTAAATGAATATTATTGCATGAAAGTAGTACAACATGCCAATATCCCTGTTAGTGAGTTTTATTTATCTGACGATGATAAGCTTTTTATAATGAAACGTTTTGATATTTTAGACACAGGTAATGTTTTAGGTTTTGAAGATATGTGTGTTCTTCAAGCTAAGCAAAGAGATGATAAATATAATGGTAGTTATGAGCAAATAGCAAAAACAATAAAAACTTTCACGTCAAATAGGAAGAAAAAAATATCTTTAATCAACTTTTATAAAATGATAGTCATAAATTATCTACTGCAAAATGGTGATGCTCATCTTAAGAATTTTGGTTTACTTTATGATGGATATGAAAATATATGGTTAGCTCCCTCATATGATGTAATTTGTACAACTATCTATATTAATAATGATGTTCCTGCTTTAAATCTGTTAGGAAGTAAAAAATGGTGGGATAAAAAGTTCATTTTAAAATTTGGACAAGAGAGTTGTCAGCTAACTAACAAAGAATCCAATGACTATTTTAATGAATGTTTAATCGCAATAACTAAAGTAGTATATATGATTGAAGAAAGATTAAAATATGAAAATAATTCCCAAAAAACAGAAGTTTTAAGAAAATTATTAGATGTAATAAGAGGATAATTTCTTATGTTTTAAATTGCGCAAACAGTTTATTTGTGGAGTTTGTTGCATCAGATAGACCATGACTAATATCTAACATATCTTTAGCGCTATCCATATTGTTTTGAGTAATTTGTTCAATGTTGTTAATTTCGCTAATTATTCTTTGAATGTTATCTTTAACACTCTCATTTACTTGGATAGACTTTTCACCTTGCGATGCTACCTCTTCCATAACCGTTGAAGTGGAAATGATACGCTCACGTAGAGTATCAGATTGCTCAGAGACATTTTGAATGTTTTTTACATTGCTATTCATATCGCTTGAAACATCCATAACAGCTTGAGTTATTAGGTTAAGTGTCATTTGAATATCTTGTAAGCTTTTTTGTGTACGTTCAGCAAGTTTTCTAACTTCATCAGCAACGACAGCAAATCCACGACCATGTTCACCAGCTCGTGCAGCTTCAATCGCAGCATTAAGTGCAAGTAGGTTTGTTTGCTCTGCTATGTCAGATATTACAGAGAGTACATCTTTTACTTGACTTGTATTGCTGTTTAGTTCATTTAGTTTTACAGATAAGTCCTCTTCAACTTGAGCAGTTTTTGCAACACTTTGAGCAACATCATCAACTAGTTCTTGAGCCTCTTTTATATCGCTAAAAGATTGTTTAATTGAATCTTGCATTATAAGATTAGCGTCTACTGCTTTCATTAGCTCACTGTTGGCATCAGTTGAATCATTAACCGCTTTTTGTACAATTTGACTAGCATCACTGCTTCTAGATGAAAACTCAATTGACATCTTTTCTAGTTGGGTCGCTGAGCTTCCATTACTTGAGAGTTGCATTTGCGCATCACTAATAATAGATTGAACTTTTTCTATAAAACTATCAATGTGAATTGCTGCGTAACCAATTTCATCTTTTACAACTAAATGTAGACGTTTAGTTAAGTCAGCATCACCGCTTGCTAGTTCACGTGCAACTGTTGTTAGTTTATTAATTGGTCTGACTACACCTAAAATAGTTATGATACCCATAAATATAGAAGCTACTATAGCAATGATTGCTATTGCAATCATAATTGTTTGACTTGTTTGAATTGTGTTAGTATATTTACTCTTTGAGATATTAAAGTTAGTCTGTGCTAAATCTGACAATCCATCTAAAACATTGGACATTTTTTCAGCCTCTTCATCAAAAGTACCCATAAAAGCATTACCACCTTTGGGACCATCATCTATGTATAACTGAGCCATTTTTTTACCTGTAGTATAAAATGAGTCAAATACAGTTTCTAAATTTTTTGTTGTTTTAAAAATTGTCTCTTGCAACTCTTTACTATAGAAAATTTTACCAAGATTATCTAAATCTATTAGGAGTTTTTTAAGCTCTTTAGCATGGTTTTGTGCTTCTTCAAAACCATCATCATAACCTTCTGCACCACGTGTAGCAGAGATGTCAGTAAGCCATTGTTGAACTTGTACAACATTAAATTTAATATCTTTACTCAATGTTAGGAGTTTAAGCTCTTGTGTCTCTAGTGTGTGAAATTGATTTGAAGATTTATTAAGTGTAGTTAAGCTAAAAACTATAATACCAATCATTGAGAGAATCCCAACAATGATAAGCATTATTATTTTAGCTCGTATAGTAGTGTACAGTTTTCGTATAAAACTTGGCATATTTATGTAACCCTTTATTCAAAAATTGAAATGGGCTACATTGTATCAAAATTAAATCACAAGTTAGTTACATAAATTATGATTCATTTAAATTTACATACTCTTCATATGAACCCTTAAAGTCTACAATCTTTCCACCAGGTTGAATCTCTATAATTCTATTTGCATAAGCATCAAGAAGTTCACGGTCATGAGATACGCAAAGAACTGCACCTTTAAATTGTAAAAGAGCTTCTCCTAAAGCAATAATGGCTTCAAGATCTAAGTGGTTGGTTGGTTCGTCTAGAACCAAAGTGTTAGCACCTTCTAACATTAACTTTGAGAGCATCATTCTATGTTTTTCACCACCACTAATGGATTTAACACTTTTTTCTTGCTCTTCACCACTAAATAACATTCTCCCCAAGCAGTTACGAACTTCTGCTAAGTCACCTTTAGGGTTAAATCCACGTAACCACTCATATAGTGTTATATCACCTGTAATTTTATCTGTAGTATTTTGAGGAAAATAACCATTTTCTGCTGTTGCACCCCATTTTACTGTTCCACTATCTGGTTTTATCTCTTCCATAATAATATTACAAAGAGTTGTTTTCCCTATACCGTTTGCTCCAATTAGAGCTATTTTATCGCCAGCTTCAATACGAAAATCAATTCCATCAAGAACCACATTCCCATCATAACTTTTAGAAATCTCTTTTAAATCTAAAATTTCAACGCCGAGTTCACGGTTTGGTTTGAAAACTATGCTAGGATCACGTCTACTTGATGGTTTAATGTCATCGATATTTAATTTTTCAAGCTGTTTTCTACGAGATGTCGCTTGCTTTGCTTTTGAAGCATTTGCTGAGAATCTTCTTACAAATGCTTCTAATTGATCTTTCTCTTTTAACTTTTTATCACGATCAACTTCCATCTGCTTTTGCATAATAGTTGAAGCTATATACCAATCATCATAAGTTCCAGTAAATGGACGAATCTGTTGGTAATCAACATCTAAAATATTTGTAACTACTGAGTTTAAAAAGTGTCTATCATGAGAGATAATTACCATAGTTCCCTCATGGCGTTGAAGTTGTTGCTCTAACCAGCCGATAGAGTGAATGTCAAGGTTGTTGGTAGGTTCATCTAAAAATAGGATGTCAGGTTTAGGGAAAAGCACTTGAGCTAATAAAACTTTAAATTTATCAGCACTATCTAACTCACTCATTTTATTTTGATGTTCAGACTCAGGAATACCAAGACCCTCTAAAATTTTACCAATTTTAACAGGTGCTTCGTAAGTTGGGTCCTCTTCTACACTTATCATCTCAAGTTCGCCTAAACGGTTATTTACAGCGTCATCCTCAAAATCACCTGTCATATAGAGATTCTCTTTCTCTTTAGTTGCATCGTAAAGACGTCTATTTCCATAAAGAACTGCATCACTTATTGTAAACTCTTCGAATGCAAATTGGTTCTGTCCAAGAACTCCAACACGAAGTCCTGATTCAATCTGTACATCTCCATCATATTCATCATCAGCACCTGAAAGAATTTTTAAAAATGTTGTTTTCCCTGCGCCATTCGCGCCAATTAGCCCATAACGCTTGTGACGATCTAGTTTAATATTTATATTTTCAAATAGTACTCTTGTTCCGAATCGTTTGATTAGATTTACTGTTTGTAACATTTTACCTGCCTGTAGAAAAATTACAAAATTGTAGCGCAATGTTGGTACAATAGCACTTATGAGCACTATAATTATGCGTTTTGGCATTGTCATTTTATCACTTTTTGTATGGACATTGTTTGTGTCAATCTCCATATATACGATGATTACATTAGAGAGTAATGTAGATAAAATTATCGTTATAGCAAATATATTTGTCTGGATAATTGGACTTTTAATAATCTATATTTTTTACATTCAGCAAAATAGATATACTAAAAATGAGAAAGAGTATATACAGAGATTAGAAGAGTTAGCCCATTACGACACGCTTACATCTTTGCCAAATAGAACAATGTTTTTTAATTATCTTGATAAAGCTATTGAGATGGCAAAAAGAGATGATAAAAAATTTGTTGTTATGTTTTTAGACTTAGATAATTTTAAACTTATAAATGATACACATGGTCATGCAATAGGTGACATGCTCCTTGTAAAAATTGCAAACAGAGTTAATAATTTAAAGCGTGAGTATGATATTTTCTCTCGTATTGGAGGAGATGAATTCCTTTTTTTACTATATGAAGAAAATATTTCAAACATTGCAACTTTTGCTCAGAGAGTTTTAGATGTTTTTAATTATCCATTTGAATTAGAAAAAAAGCAGATACATATCTCTTCAAGTATGGGCATTAGTTTTTATCCTAAAGATGCTAACTCATCAAAAGAACTTCTTCAAAATTCTGATGTTGCAATGAAGAAGGCAAAGGAGTTAGGTAAAAATAACTTTCAGTTTTTTAAGCAAGAGTTAAATGAAAATATTAAACGTCAGCTACACATAGGTGAACTTCTTCGTGAAGCACTTGCTAACCATGAATTTGTTCTACATTACCAGCCAAAGATAGATGTCAAAACTAACGAAACAATAGGTTTAGAAGCTTTAATTAGGTGGGAAAGACCAGACTTTGGTCTTGTAATGCCATCTGATTTTATCTGGGTAGCAGAAGAGAATGGTTTTATAAAAGAGTTAGGCTCTTGGGTAATTGAAAAAGTTGTTAGACAGATAAAAAAATGGAGAGCAAAAGGGTATAAAGATGTACTTGTATCCATAAATGTTTCTGCAAAACAGTTTAATCAGAAAAATTTTTTAGACTTTATTGAGATGAGTTGTACAAAAAAAGGAGTTGGCTCTTGCATTGAGCTTGAGTTAACAGAGAGCTTATTGATGCATGATGTTGATAAAATGCAAGATAAACTTATGTCCTTAAAAGAGTTAGGGATAAAACTTTCAATTGATGACTTTGGGACTGGGTATTCTAGTTTAAGTTATCTAAAACGTTTTCCTGTACAGACAATTAAAATAGATAAATCATTTATAGATGATATAGTTACAGATACAAATGATTTGGCGATTTCTGAATCAATTATTGCACTTGCTAATGCTATGAGTATGGATGTTGTTGCAGAGGGAGTTGAAACTAAAGAACAACTAGATGTATTAACAAAGATTGGATGTAAAGTGGTGCAAGGTTATTACTTTAGTAAACCAGTTAGTGCCCAAGAGGTAGAAAAATTTTTAGTATGTCACATTGTTAAAAATTAAAACTATTTAGATTTAAAGAAAAAAATACTATCATAATAGTTATGTGAGGTGTTTTTATGCAAATTCATGAGCTATTTTTAATACTATTTCTTATAATTATAGTAGCAAGACTCTTTGGTGAATTGTTCACACGTTTAGGAATACCATCAGTTCTTGGGGAACTTTTAGCAGGTGTGGTACTTGGTCCATCGATGTTGGGTTTTGTAGAGCCAGGACGTGTTCTTGCACTTCTTGCTGAAATAGGTATTTTACTTTTATTATTTGATGTAGGGTTAGATACAGATTTTAAACGACTAAGACAAGCAGGTCTAAAAGCTATAAGTGTTGCATTTTTTGGTGCAGTTATACCTTTTCTAGGTGCTTATTTACTAAGTTTTTACGTGTTTAACCTATCTACATTTGCTTCGCTTTTTATTGGTGGTACACTTACAGCTACTAGTATTGGAATTACATTAAGAGTACTAAAAGATATCCATAGAGATCAAACAAACATAGCTCAGATAGTTCTTGGTGCAGCTGTTTTAGATGACATAATAGGTGTCATAGCTCTTGCATTTGTGTATGATTTTGCTATTACAAAAGATTTCTCATATATGCATACTGCCTATATATCATTTCAAATTCTACTTTTTATAACGGTTGCTCCAGTCATTGCAAACTTTTTAGGACTTCTTGTTAGAAAATTTTGTCCAAAATCTAATTACAGTGGATTAGTATCAAGCTCTATAATTGCTATTATTTTACTTTTTTCATACGTTGCACACTCTATGGGTGCACCAGTGATATTAGGTGCATTTGCAGTGGGTATAGCACTCTCTCAAGCCTTTGTATTACCAAATGGTTATGGTCTTCAGCATGATATAGACTTTTTTGCAAAAATTAAACAAGGAACAATTCCAGTTGCTGAGCTTTTTACACCGATATTTTTTGTTATGGTTGGAGTCTCAATTGATTTTTCTGATATTGCGTTTGGCTCTGCAATATTTTGGTATGAGGTTATAGGTTTTACAGTGATTGCAGTATTGGGTAAATATTTTGGAGCATTTATGATAACTCAAAAATGCTCAAGTAATAAAATGCTTATTGGAATCTCAATGATACCACGTGGTGAAGTAGGGCTTATTTTTGCAAAAATAGGTCAAGTAAATGGTGTCTTAGATAATGAAACATACTCTGTACTTATTTTTGTAATAATTATAACAACAGTTATACCAGCACTTTTACTCAGGCATCTATTTCGTTACGAGTGCGCTTGATGTAAAAGCCAATAATTAAAACTACTAAAAATAGTGTAATTAATAAAATTTGGTGAAGATACTCTTTTGCTAAGTGTTGATTTTCACCTATGAGAAATCCTAAAACTGTTAGGATTAAAACCCAAACTCCAGCGCCAGCACCTGTATAAACAATAAATGGAACCATTTTCATACGTGCAAGACCTGCTGGAAACGAGATATATTGACGAAGACCTGGGATTAATCTTCCTGTAAAAGTAGAAATTGCTCCATGTTTTTTGAAAAAACTTTCAAGTTTGTCCATCTTTTGCTCAGTCATAAAAAAGTAACGACCATAGCGCATGAGTAATTTACGTCCTAAACTAATAGCTAGATAGTAATTTAACAGCGCACCAGCAAGTGAGCCAAAAATTGCAGCTCCAAGTGCAGGTGTCCAACTCATCTGCTCTGTAAAAATTAAATATCCAGCTGGAATCATAACTACTTCACTAGGAAATGGGAAAAAGCTACTCTCTAAAAACATCATAATAAATATTCCTATGTAACCAAACCCTGAAATAGTATCTACAATTGCAGTAACAATTTCGTGCATGAGACTCCTTTAGTTTGAAAATTATACTATAATGCTGGTATGTTATCAGTCATTGTATCAGCTATACTTATAGCTACAGTTTTAAATCTGTTTTTAAAACGTCTTGGGATTCCAACAATTATCGGTTACATTGTAACAGGTACTATTATCGCGTACGGTTTTGGACTTCATGCGGCAGTACACAATAAATGGTTACAAGAGATAGGTGAATTTGGAATCGTTTTTTTAATGTTTACAATAGGTCTAGAGTTTTCCATTAGGCATCTTCAGCAGATGAAAAAAGAGGTCTTCGGTTTTGGTTTATTACAGGTCTCATTTAGTGCCATATTATTTGCTCTATTAGCAGTACTATTTTTAGATTTAGAGTTTAAAACAGCTCTTGTGATAAGTTCAGCTATAGCTCTTTCTTCAACTGCAATTGTACTTAAAACTCTAAATGAAAATGGAGATATTAGTAAACCATATGGACGTAATGTATTAGGAATTTTACTTTTTCAAGATATTGCTGTTGTACCAATTCTTTTAATGGTAGATATTTTCTCTTCAACTGATCAGCATATTGCATTACTACTTCTAAAGACATTTGCTGGTGCAGTTGTTCTTTTAGTTGTCTTATGGTTAGTTGGAAAATATGTTTTAGAGTATATTTTTGAAGTAGTTGGAGATAGTGGTTCATCTGAGATTTTTATAGGTTTTGTCCTTTTAATAGTTATAGGTGCATCTTATTTTGCTCATGTATTAGGTTTTTCATACTCTTTAGGTGCATTTTTAGCAGGTATGTTAATCTCTGAGACACATTATAAGCATCAAGTTGTAGCTGATTTGGTTCCATTTAGAGATTTACTTTTAGGAGTATTTTTTATTACAGTTGGTATGCAGATTGATTTTGAAATAATATCTCAAAATATTTGGCTTATTTTAGCAGTGCTTCCTGTGATAATGTTTTTTAAAACTTTTATAATATATAAAATTGTTGGTTATTCAACAACAAAAAGAACAGCATTAAAAGCTTCAATGTCTCTTTTTCAAGTTGGTGAGTTTTCTTTAGCAATATTTGGGCTTGCAAGCACAAATAATCTAATAGATGCTTCGCAAGCACAAATATTTACAGTTGTAGTTATAATAACTATGATAATGACACCATTTGTATTAAGTCATTTGGGTAAGTTTGCAGATTTTATAGATCATGAAGCTGAAGATGCTCTTCCTAACTTAGCATCAGCACCATTGGAAAATCATACAGTAATTTTAGGTTATGGAAATTTAGGACAACAAGTAGCATCATTACTAAAGGAGCGTGGGCTTCCTTATGTTATAGTTGAACATAATCATAAACTTGTAAAAAAGGGTCGTGAAATTGGAGATTATGTTTTTTTTGGAAATGCTGCACAAAAAGATATTTTAGAGGCTGTGAAAATTAAAGATGCTGCATCTGTTGTTGTTGCTATTGATAATAGTGAAAAAATTTATTTAGTCTGCAAAAGTGTTGATGAACTCACTCATAATACTCATACTGTTGTAAAAGTTCATAGTAATGAAGAAAAAAGAGAATTAGAGACTCTTAATCTTAAAAATATTGTTGTAGAAAATGACCACACAGCTCGTTTAATGGTTGAAACTTCAATGCAGTGCAATATATAAATTATTCTTATAAAGTATAGATATATTTTTTGCAACAAATGATGGCATAAAAGTGTAGTTGTTTTAAATCTTCATTTTTTATTCATTAAACTAAAATAGAATACAAATAACAAAAATATTTTAATATATCACTCTTGTTTTATGTGCTTTAATATATTTATATAGTTTATAAATAATGAATATATATTAAGCATCTATTAGTATAATAGTCAAAATATCAACCACGATACTTAAGAAGGTTTAGATTTTAAATGAAGAATTTTAAAATTTTATATGTAGATAGAAAAGATGAATCACAAGCAGTTTTAAATAGTCTACTGAAATTAAATTTTGATATTAGGTGGACAGATACAATTTATGATGCTCGTATATTGGTTGCTTTAGATGAGTATAATTTAGTTATTACTGAAATTGACTTAGAAGATGGAAGTGGTTTAGATTTTGCAAAAGAGTTAAAAGAGAAGTATGGGCTAAGAGTTATTCTTTTATCATCTAAAAGAGATCCAGAAGATTTAATAAAAGCTATTGAGCTAAATATTATAAAATATTTGACTAAACCAGTTCAAGAAGATGAATTAAAGTCTGCAATTGAGAAATATACTAAAGAGTTATCAGATGCTAATGCAATAAAAGGTGAGCTCACAAGCCTAGGAAATGGTTTTATATATAACGCTACGCTACAAAGTGTTGTTGCAAATGACTCTACAACTGTATCTTTAACACAACAAGAACTTAAGTTGATTCAGGCACTTATCCAACATAAAGGTTCATATTGCGGACATGATGTATTACAAGAGGCTATGGGTGGTGATACTGGTAAGCCTGTGACAATTGATACTTTAAGAACAGTAATAAGAAAGATTCGCAAAAAAACGTATGAAGAGATAATTGAGAGTTTAAGTGGAGTAGGTTATAAGATAAATATTTCAATATCTAAAGAGAGACCATTTATCGAAACATCTGTAATTAATAAGCTCGATAAAAAAATATTAATTGTAAAATCAAATGAGAAAAATAGCAATCAACTTAAGAAAAAGTTGGAACATTATGGCTTTACATGTGAGCAAGCATTTTTTCTAAGTGAAGCAAAAGATGCGTTGAAGTATGAAGTTTTTGATTATGTTGTATTGGACTTGCACCTATCTGATGGTGATGGTGTAGAACTTATTAGAGATAAGCGAGAAGTTAACTCAAATAAGATTATTGTATTATCTAGTAGCGAAGATATGCACTATAAAGAGTATCTATACTATAGAGGAATTATTGACTATATTGAAAAGCATGATGATATAGACTATCTTGCTTACTCAATCTATCTTACAATCTCTAAAATTGAATCAAATCATATCTATAATAATATTTTAGTAATTGAAAGCTCTAAAAAGATTGCTGAGCAGATAAAAGATATTTTACTGCCACGTAATTATGAGATAGATATTATAAGTACGTCAAATAAAGCTTTTGATATTATCAAATACAAATCATATAATTTAATTATTATAGATCTTGAGTCAGAAGGCGTAGATAGTATAGAATTTTTAATAGAACTTAAAAAGCAGGTTGATAGAGCACTGCCAATCATAATGCTCTCAGGTACACATAGAAATTATTCTGTAGTACGTGAATGTTATGTTAATGGAGCAGTTGAATGTCTTAGAAAACCTATTTTTGCAGAAGAGTTTATACTTAAGATTGATCAATGGACAGAGTACTATAAACAGACATTGGAGATTAAAGATCAACACAGAATGTTAAATGCTTATAAAAATATTGTAGATCATACGGTTATTGTTTCAAAAACTGATAGTAAAGGTGTAATAACCTATGTAAATGAGCCATTTTGTGAAATTTCTGGATATTCAAAAGATGAACTAATTGGTAAACCTCATAATATTGTTAGACATCCTGAAACTGAGAGTTCAGTTTTTGAAGATATGTGGCGTACTATTAAAGAGGAGAAAAGAATATGGCATGGAGTATTGAAAAATAGAAAAAAAGATGGAACATATTATATCGTTTCAACGTATATTATGCCAATACTCGATTACAACGATGATGTTATAGAGTATATTGCGTTAAGAAATGACATTACAGATGCAGTTAGAGGTGACACGAAATGATTCGAAATATCTTACTACTAGTTTTGTTACTTAGTACATTGTCTGCTGAAGAAAGTAGTAGTGATACTATTTTTGAACTTATACAAAATGATATGCAAAAATACTCTCAAATTGCCACACAAACAAAGCAAAATGTAGATTACATGCCATATATTGTCTCAGTACTACAAAGTGACGAATTGAAACAACTTGGAATACTTTCACTAAAAGAAGCTCTATCTTTAATACCTGGCGTTGATACTTCAATTGGAATGCTAGGTGTTCAAACACCAATTTTTCGTGGTTCAAATCCATTTGCAGTTGGACAGTCTAAATTAATAATAGATGGTGTTGTTGTAAATGATCAAATGTTTGGCGCATATAATCGATATTTAGATATGCCAATTGCAATTATAGAGAGAATTGAAGTTATTCGTGGTCCAGGTTCTCTTGTAAATGGAATAAATTCTTATGCTGGATCAATTAATGTTGTAACAAAAGCATATTTAGAGAATAAATTAGAAGATGAGAACTCTTTTTTCTCATCTTATGGCTTAAATGACTATGCTATGGGTGGTTATACTGCTTCTTTTAGAGATGGTGACTTTAAACTAGGTAGCGATTTTTTCTATCAAAGGAATAATCAAGAGCTTCCTACTGGACCTGATCGTTTTGGTAATAGTCATGATGCTCCTATTTGGTTAAGAAACTATGCACTTGGAATCAATGTAACTTATAAAAATTTTTATTTAAAATCTCGTTTTGCTAAAAATGAAAGTGGCGTAAGTTATGGACAATCGTTTAGTTTAAGTGAAGATGATTCAGACTTTATAGATGTAAAAAATAATTTTGTAGAAGCTGGTTATAGCTTTAATATAGCACAAGGGGTTAAAGCTAAACTTTCTGTTGGGTATTTTGATGAGCAAAGAGAACTTCAAAATAAAGTAATGCCTGATGCTTCTATTATGATGAATATGTTATATCCTCAAGGTTACTATTTTTTAGTTGATTATGTAGAAGAAACTTTAAATGAACGTTTTGAAATAGAAACTTTAGCTTTTAAGAATCATAAAATTACAGCAGGTATTTTATTATTGCAAAGTAGTATTGAAGACAAATTAGCAAAGCATTCAAAAGATGGTATGAAAAGTTTTACTCAAAAAGATCTTCTTTCAAATGAGAAACGAAAATATACCTCACTCTATTTGAATGATTTAATTAGTGTCAGTGAATATACAACTATTGATTTTGGCTTTAATTATGATTTTTATAGTGATTTAGATGATTATTTATGCTCTAGAATTGCATTAGTTCATAGGTATGATGATGATAATATTTATAAATTGATGTATACGCACACACATCGTGAACCTTCGTGGAGGGAGCAATATCTCATTGGGTCACACTATTTTTCTTCAAACATTAATGTAGAACCAGAGATGGTTGACGCATATGAAGCTTCATATATTAGAAAAATAGATTTAAATAGCGATATAAAATTAAATATTTTTTATCTAAAAAATGAAAATCAAATTTTTGCTCAATACAATCCAATGAGAAACTCCTTTTCTTTAGACAACTATACAGAAAGTAGTCATGCCTTATATGGGATTGAAGCTGAGTACAAAACGAAGCTAGATGAAAATAATAGACTCTATTTTAACTACTCATATGTTGGAGGAAAAAATATTTCTGATTCTTTAGCAAATAGTGCAAGCAACATGGCAAAAGCCTACTACATATATGACATTAACAATAATCTAAGTTTATCTTCAACTATTAAGCATGTAGGGAAAAAAGATCGTCTAAAAGGTGATTTAAGAGATAAGGTAGATGCATATACAACAGTTGATGTTACATCTACTTATGAATATAAACCATATGATTTAACTCTTTCTTTAAGTGTAAAAAATCTGTTCGATAAAATATATTACCTTCCTGCACCAGACCATACATACGTTAATGATTTTAGACAAGAGGGTGTTAACTTCTTACTCTATCTGGAAAAAAGGTTTTAAGATGCATATTTTCCTTTTTCTCATATTAACTATTAATTTAATGGCAGATAGTTTTGATTCTTTACTTTTAAAGACACAAGCAATGATTTTTCCAAAAATTATATTGCTTGATAAAGATGTTAAAAATAAACTATTTAATAATAAAATAGTGTTTTCTATTGTGCATACTAAAAATGAGCTTTTTAAAGCAGAGCAGTTAAAGTCTATGATGGATAAAGAGTATATGAACAGATTAGATAAGTATGATTTTGAAGTACAGTTAATTAATGAAAAACAGTTTCTTGAAGATAATTTGAGTACAGCCTATTATCTGTTTAATCCTTCAATTGCAACGAAGTATAAAAAAAGTCGTATCTATTTTGGATATGACTATAAAAATTTTAATGAAAATATTTTAATTAGCCTATTTGTAAAAGAGCGTACATACATCTATTTAAATAAGATAGCGTTGTCTAAATATAATATAAGGTTTGTACCTGTTTTTTATAAGATTGCAAGGTTTAAATAGATGAAGCGTACATCAATTGAATTTAAAATTACTTTAGCATTTATAGCTATATCTATTGTGACACTACTATTTTTATATTTTACATTTCATAGTACATTCAAGCAAAAAATGCTTGAATCAGAAAAAGAAAAGGCTCTCTTAATTGCTAAAACAATTGAACCTATGATTGCTATGAGTAATTATTTAGGGATGAAAGATGATATTAAACAGTTAGCAAAACAGACATTAGATAATAACTATATAGGTTCAGTACAGATTATTATTAATAATAAAAATCTTTTTTCAACTAACCATAATCATAGTCATTCACACCTACATATAGAACATCCAATTAAAGATCCAATAAGTAATAAAAATATAGGTTTTATAGATATTGATTATAAACTTGATAATTTTAATCAAACATTAGAAGAGGTGCAATATAAAATTTTATATTATTTAGTAGCACTGGGGATAATATTTCTTATATTCGCACTATATATTAAATATCAATTAAGTCCATTAATGCAAATTGCTAAAAAAGTACAAAGCTATAAACCAGGAGTAGATATTGATTTTTCATCAATTCGTACAGAGTTAGAGACAGATGCTATTGTACAAGCATTTAATAAGATGCTTTCAAACATTAAAGAGTACACAAATTTACTAGAACGATACAAGTATGCAGTAGATGAGAGTAACATTGTAAGTAAAACAGACCTTTATGGCACTATAACTTATGTAAATGAAGAATTTACTAGACTATCTGGTTATAGCAAAGAAGAGCTTATTGGTAATGGGCATAATATTTTACATCATCAAGATATGGATAAAAATACTTTTCATGATTTATGGCAAAAGATTCAAGATAAAAAAGTTTGGAAAGGCACTATAAAGAATAGAAGAAAAGATAATACAACCTATTATGTAAGATTAACAATTGTTCCTATATTTAACGACATAGGTGAAACAATTGAATATATTGCGATAGGACAAGATATTTCTAAAATTGTTGAAAAAGATCAAGAAATTAAAACTGAACGGCAAAAACTTGATGATATTTTAAATCATATTGATAGTATAGTAAGTATGTCAACAGAAGATGGTAAATTGGTTTTTATTAATAAAAAATTCTTTGATTATTTTTCATTTGCAGATTTTGAGAATTTTAAAGATAAATATGGATGTATTTGTAATCTATTTGTAGAGCGTGATGATTACATACAAAAAGATATTGCTGGAGTTAGCTGGGTGGACTATATCTATCAAAACACAGAACAAAGCCATAAGGTATTAATGGTTGATAAGTTTGGTTTTGAGAAAATTTTTGATATTCAAGTACAAATGATAGAAACAAGTGATGAGAAACTTTTTGTTACAACTCTATCTGATATTACAGAACTTGAAAGAGTTAAGGACGAAGCTCAAAATTTAGCAAAGATAAAGGGTGAATTTCTCGCAAATATGAGCCATGAGATACGTACACCAATGAATGGTATTTTTGGATTTACAAAACTATTAAAGGAGAGTGAATTAGATAGAAGACAGCAATATTATCTTGACATAATAGATAGTAGTTCAAAAAATTTAATGCACATAATTAATGATATTCTTGATTTTTCAAAACTAGAGAGTGGAAAGTTTGAATTAGATCCAATTGCTATTAATCCTTTTATTGAACTTGAAAAAATAGCTGCACTATTTATTGCTAAAATGGATGAGAAAAATATTAAATTTAATCGAGTTATTGAATACTCTATTCCTGAATGTTTTGAAATAGATTTATTGAGGCTACAGCAAGTTTTATCTAATCTTATCGGTAATGCACTCAAATTTACGCCAGAAAATGGAGAAATAACTTTTTATGTAAAACTAATTAGTTTAGAAAATGAGAATATACAAATTCGTTTTGGAGTTAAAGATAATGGAATTGGTATATCTGATGATAAACAAAAGCATATTTTTGAGGCTTTTTCACAGGCTGATAATACAACTACACGTGAATTTGGTGGCACGGGGTTAGGTTTGTCTATTAGTTCAGGTTTTGTAACGCTTATGGGTAGTCAGTTAAATATTGAAAGTGAAGAAAATGTAGGAAGTGACTTCTATTTTGATGTAAGTGTAAACAGTTGTATGAGTGAGAATGTACTTTCTAGATTCTTTGATAACTTAAATATCATTATTATTCAAGAAGAAGAGGTATGTGCAATTTATATGAAGAGTGTTGAAGATTACTTAGAAAGATTTCAAATACGTTACACAGTTTCATCTAAAAATCAACCATTAAATAATAATTCAATATATATTGTCTTTGAGGATAAACAGTTTATAAAGAGACTTTCAGACAATCATATTAGTACAATTGTTATTAATGAGGAATTAGAAAATAGTATTGTTTCAAATGATGTTACATATATGAAAAATATAGATCATGATGCTTCAGAATTATATAATATACTATTATTAGAGACAAAAAAATTAGGTTCTATTGGCGCAGATACTCCTATTGTAGATAATAGAGGTAATGTACAATATAGTGGAAATATATTGGTGGCAGAAGATAATGAGGTAAACCAGCTTTTAATTCAAGAACTACTAAATGCAAATGACCTAAACCATGTAATTGTAGAGAATGGTGTAGATGCTATTGCAATGCTTAAAAAAGATGTTTTTGATTTAATTTTTATGGATATTAATATGCCAGTAATGGGTGGTATTGAAGCTATGAATAATATAAAAGCGATGGAGATTAAAACTCCCGTTATTGCATTAACTGCAAATGCAATGGGTGGAGATAAAAATAGATTTCTTGAACTAGGTTTTGATAGTTATCTATCTAAGCCTATTGTACACAGTGATTTCTTAAATATATTAAATAACTATTTAGACTCTACTAAAAAGCAAGTTAGTAAAAAGGTTATTATAAAAAATGAAAATAGTATAATATCATTTGAAAAAATGGTAAATATGGAAGAGATTAAAGAGGCACTTCAATTACCAGATGAGATATTAAAGAAACTCTTATTAAAATACTCAGATACAATTGATACAATAATTTCAACTCTTCGAGAGAGTGTTAAAAAAGGTGATTTTGACGAAATTTCTGAAATAGCTCACTCAATTAAAGGCTCAGCAGGAAATTTACATTTTAAACAACTTCAAACTCTTGCACTGAAAATAGAAAATAGTGCTAAGTTACATGAAGAGATCGATTATGTTGCTATGGTAGATAGCGTTGAAAAAATTGTATTTCAAATAAAGCAGGAGATTACTAATATATTGAGTATGAATTAAGAGTAGAAAATTAAAGAGCCTATTTTCATAAAATAAATAAACAGGAGCTACTAGATGTTAGATATAAAGAAAAAAACAGATTTAAAGTTATTATATGTAGAAGATGACATTGTATCAAGAGAGATTACTCAACATATTTTAGAGTATTTTTTTGAAACAATTGTAGTAGCTACTAATGGTGAAGATGGCTTGAAAAAGTTTCAAGAAAATGGTCTCGACATAATTATAACTGATATTACCATGCCTAAGATGGATGGACTAGAGATGATTAGTAAAATTAAAGAGATAGATTCAGAGATTCCAATACTGGTATTATCTGCTCATACTGAAGCAAAGCATTTACTTCAAGGGATAAAACTTGGTGTTGAGGGTTACTTACTAAAGCCTATAGAAATTGACCAATTTAAAATACAGCTATTTAAGACAATCAATAATATTAAAATACAAAAAGAGAATAAAGAGTATAAAAAATCATTAGAGACAAAAGTTCAAGAGCAGTTAGAAGAGTTAAAAGAACAAGATAGAGTTCTAATGGAGCAGTCAAAAATGGCAGCTATGGGAGAGATTGTTGATGCTGTGGCACATCAATGGAAACAACCATTAAATTTAATATCTTTATATAGTCAGTTACTTCTTGATGGAGATGAAGTAGCGCATCCTGAACATATAAAAAAGTATCAAGAAAAGATAAACAATCAAATAGCTCATTTAGTCACTACAATCGATGAGTTTAGAAAGTTTTTTACATCAGATGATAAAAAGCATAAAATAGACTTAAAATTTCTACTTGATAAGATTGCAGTTTTGTTAAAAGATGACTTAATTAAAAATCACATACAATTAAATATATCATGTAGTGATGGAATGTCTATTGATGCTATTGAAAATGATATTAAGCACCTTATCATTAATTTAATTAATAATGCAAAAGATGAGATTGTTAATAGTGAACTAGAAAATGAAAAAAGAATAATTGATGTTACCTGTATAAAAGACAATCTGAATACAATGATTAAAGTAAAAGATAATGGTAATGGTATTCCTGAAGATGTAATAGATGATATATTTAAGTTAAACTTTACAACAAAAGGTGAAGTTGGAGGTACAGGAGTTGGATTATATCTTTGTAAATTAATTACAGATAAATATGGTGCTAAAATAAGTGCAGAAAATGACAATGGAGCTCTGTTCAGTATACTATTTTAATAAATAATGGTGGAGTATAAAATGAATAAAGTTGAAGCAAATATTTTAGCAGTAGATGATATAGCAGAGAATTTATTTGCGCTAGAAGTTTTAATTCAAGAAATTAAAGTTAGTAGTCATAGTTTTGAAAAAATTAATTTTTTTAAAGCATTTAGTGGTAAAGAAGCATTAAAAATAGTTGAAGAACAAGAGATTGATTTAATATTATTAGATATTCAGATGCCAGATATGGATGGCTTTGAAGTGTTTAGGAAGTTAAAATTAAATAGTAATACAGAAGATATTCCTGTTATATTTTTAACAGCAATATTTTTAGAAGATGAGTTTACAGAGCAAGGATTTGAATTAGGTGCAATTGATTATTTTACAAAACCTATTGATGCACATCAGTTTTTAAATAGAATTAACCTCTATTTAAAACTTTTATCGAGAGAAAAAGAGCTTAATGAAATAAATCGTAACCTAGAAGATTTAGTTGAGAGTAAAATTGAGAAAATCAGAGAGCAAGACAAACTATTGACACAACAAAGTAGGTTTGCTTCTATGGGAGAGATGTTAAACATGATAGCCCATCAATGGCGTCAACCATTAAATGCTATAAGTGCTTCTTCTATAAAGCTTAGAATGCAATACGAGTTAGGTGACTTTGATTCTAATAGCATTATTGAACATAGCACCTTCATAGAAGAGCAGACTCAAAAAATGTCTAGTACAATTAACAACTTTATGGAGTTTTTTAAACCAAATAATGAAAAAGAGACTTTTAGTATTAATGAGTTAATGAATGACATTAGATCTTTAGTTGAAGCCCAACTTGTAAGTAAAAATATATCATTGAAATTCAAGAATGAGAATATTAAAATTACATCTTTTAAAAAGGAACTTGAAAATATTTTACTTAATCTTATTACAAACTCAAAAGATGCGTTAGTCTCAAATAAAGTTGAAAATCCAGAGATTATAATTTCTTTATCTAAAGAGAGCTATCCAAATGCCATTTTAAGTGTAAAAGATAATGGAGGTGGAATTTCACAAGATATTATAGATAATATTTTCGATATATATTTTACAACGAAAGAGCAAGGAAAAGGTACTGGACTTGGACTCTATATGAGTCAACGTCTTGCTGAAGAGGTACTTGATGGTCATATGGAAGTAGTTAATGAAGATGATGGTGCTGTATTTTATATAACAATAAATCAAGCATTAGTATAAAATTATTTTGACATATTAATAAAGGGTAAATATTTATATGAAAAATATTATAAAAATAGTAACTATACTTTTTGGTGTAAATATATCTTTGATGGCTGAAATCATATATATTGAAGGTGCAAGTACAATTGCGCCTGTTATGAAGCAAAGTCAAAAAGAGTATTTTAATAAACATGAAATTAAACTATCTATTAAAGGTGGTGGTACAGATAAAGGTATAGAGTGCATACTAAATGGTAGATGTCAAATAGGAATGGTATCGCGTTTGTTAAGCCAAGATGAGTTATCTAAAAATATAAAACCACATCTTGTTGGGTACGATGGTATCGCCATTATTGTTAATAAAACTAATCCTTTAAATAATATTTCAACTAAAAATGTACAAGATATTTATAGTGAAAAAATTAATAGTTGGGACACAATAAATGGAATAAATGTTTCAATTTCTCTTATTGCCAAACATCATGGACGCTCAACAAGATTACTGTTTGATAAATATTTTAATTTACAAAAGTCAGATAAATATAAAAAGTTAATTGGTGCAGATATTGAGGGAATAATTATGGTAGCTTTAGATAAAAACGCTATCTCTTATGTCTCTATAGGCTCAGCTCAGAACGCTATTAATAGTGGTGCTGAAATAAAAATGTTATCTTTAGATGGGATTAATCCAACAAAAGGTGGTGCAATTAATCCTACATATCCTTTTAAACGTGAGCTTAATTTAATTACAGTAGCTAAACCATCTCATGCTGTTCAAAAAATAATTTCAATTATGCATTCAAGTATTGGTCAGCAGTTTTTCATAGATAATAGTTTTATTCCAATTGCTAAGAGTGCACATGTGGAATAAAATATCTTTAAAAATTTCATTGTACCTATTAATTGCATTTTTAACTATTCCATCAATTGTAACCATCTATGTGAATGCATCAAGTATTTTAAGAGAGAACAATGACCTACATCAAGATTTTATAAATATTAGTGCAATAAATAGTACTCTGTATAAAATAAACAGTGATTTTATAAATTTACATATGTTAATAACAAAAAGTATTGTAATGAAAGATGAATATATTTTAACATCTTCGCTGAAAATTAATAATAATTTTTTAAAAAACTTATTTCTATTAAAAGAGCAGGTTAGTCCATATAATAACAATGAATTGAAAAAAATCTTTTCAGAGATAGAAGTTACTTATAGAAAGTATTTTTTAGAAACTATACACCTATCTTCAATACTTATTGAAGATGATGATAACTATGCAGAAAATTTACTTAAGCTAGATACAGAAAAACATAAATTTGACACAGAATTGAATAAGCTATATCATAATATAGAGATGGCTAAAGATACCTACTTTTTATATCATGTTAATATATTTGCTCAATCAATGAAGACAAGAGCTAGTATACTAATTTTTGTTTTTTTACTTAGCACAATTATTGCTGTACTATTTTTGAAATTTAAACTACTAAAAAGAATGCAAAATTTTTTATCATATCTTAACTCTTTAAAGAATGGTAAATCAATAGAGAAAGAGTTATTACTTAGTGGTGATGATGAGCTAGCTCAAATTTCTAGAAGTTTTAACTCTTTAATTCATTCATTAAAGAATAATGCTAAAGATATGCGAGATAAAGACCGTTTGTTGTTAGAACAATCAAAACTAGCACAAATGGGAGAGATGCTAAATATGATAGCTCACCAATGGAGACAACCACTTAATGTGTTATCAGCTTCTGCTATAAAACTATCTTTTCAATCTGATTTAGATTTGCTAAATAAAGAAACTGTAGAAGATACTAGCAAGTTCATTCAAGAAGAAGTTCAAAAAATGTCTAACATTATAAATGATTTTATGGAGTTTAATAAACCAACATCAAACAGTGAATTTTTTATAATAGATGCAGTTAATGAAGTATTAAAAGTGACAGAAGCACAATTTAAAAATAGGGCGATTATTTTAGATGTTAATGTAGATACAGAGTTAAAAGTATTTCACAATATTAAAAGTATAGAGCATGTTCTATTAAACATTCTCACAAATTCTAAAGATGCTTTTGAAGATAAAAAAGAAACTTCAAACAAAAAGATTAAAATATTTAGCTCACAAGATAATGGCTCTATTTCTTTACATATTGAAGATAATGCAGGTGGAATTCCTATTGACATAATAAATAAAGTTTTTAACGCCTACTTTACAACTAAAGAGCAAGGAAAAGGTACTGGAATTGGTCTTTATATGTCTAAAAGAATGATTGAAGATATAAAAGAGTCATCTTTAGTCGTTCAGAATATAGATGATGGTGCTCTATTTTCCATTATTTTTAAAAAATAGGAGTATTAAAATGAGTACTAATGATGAATTAAAAAAATTTACTTCAAGCCTAACTGTTTTATATGCTGAAGATGATAATGATACAAGAGATATGATTACGACTATTTTTTCAATGCTGTTTGCAAAAGTTGTATCTGTTGATAATGGTAAAAAAGCACTAGATGAGTATAAAAAGCACTCATTTGACATTCTAATAACAGACCTTACCATGCCCATAATGGGTGGCATAGAACTTATGCAAAATATTAAAACCATAAATAAAGATCAAAAAATTATTGTTATGACAGCACACGATACTGTTGAGAATTTAATTGGATCTATTAACATTCAAGCAGATGGAATTTTACTAAAACCTATAAATATTAATAATTTAACCTCAATGCTCAACAAAATATCTAAAGATATATATGTATCAAAAAATTATGACACTCAAGAAAAAGATAATATATTTAATCTAAATATCCAAGAAGAGATAAGAATAGGCATAATTATAATAGATGAGTTTTATGACTTTATTAATCAGTTTGGTACTTCAATTAAAGATAACTTATACAGTAGTATATATCAACATCTTGATGATTTAGGATTAATAAATATTAGCTATACAAAAGATGATGTTATCATATTTTCTATGTCAGAATATACTGATGTTATTATAGCTGCACTTGAGGACTTTTCAACACGCAGACTACACCTACACATGAAGATTGATAAACATGAACTCCAAGTTATTATCTCTTATGGGTTTATGATGACAACTATTTCAGATGGTACAATGAAAGAGAAGGAGGATGAGCTTTTAAGTAGAATAAATGTTTTTGCAAATAAAATAAGAGATGATGAAAAAAGTTCTTTTATTGTAAATATGTCCATTAACGATGAACTAACAAAAAAAGAGGATTCATTTAAATGGCTAGATATTATAAATGACTCATTTAACAATAACTCAATTATCCCATTCTACCAACCAATATATGATTTTAATAGTTCTAAAATTATTTCATATTCAATATTAGCTAGGATAAAATATAATACTAGGTTTATACCGCCTGCATTTTTCATAGACCTTAGTAAAAAAGCCGGTATTTTAGATAAATTATCTAAAATAATACTTGAAAAGAGTTTCAATATATTTGCAGATAATAGCTATACGCTAAATATCAATATTCAAGAAGCACAATGGGAAGATAATGCATTTGAAGAGTATCTAATTTATATATGTAAACATAACAATATCTCAAATGAAAGAGTAATCATAAATGTAAATGATTATGGAGACTTCTCAGCAACTAGTGACATAGCAAAACGCCTGAAGAAATTAAAATCTTTTGGATTTAAAATTGCTATAACAAACTTAAACAATAAAAGTATAGATATAGAGTTGTTTAGTATTTTGAAGCCTGATATTCTGAGAATTGATAAGAATCTTTTAGATAAGTCACTAATAGATAAGGATTCTAAAAATCTATTGGCATCTATTATATCATTTACTAAATCTTTAAATATGATTACTATTGCAGTTGGTGTAGAAAACAGAGATTTGTATTCTTTAGCAAAAGAAATTGGCTTTGATATGGTACAAGGTTATTATATAAGTGAGCCTAGTATCTCAATACTAGTAAATGATAAAATTACACTAGAGTAGTATTTTATTCTCATAGAGGTATGTTTTAATTAAATAATTAAGAGGGTTATTATGAATTTAGCAGTTAATGACGTGCGTAAATTAAGTAAGAAATTTACTGTTTTGTATGTAGAAGATGAAGAAGCAGTACGCAGTACAGTAAGTGGAATATTAGATATGTTATTTGGTAATGTGATAATTGCTGAGAATGGAGAAGAGGGACTAAGTCTGTTCAAGAAAAATAACCCTGATATAGTTATTACTGATATACGTATGCCACTGATGGATGGTCTTGAGATGTCAAAACAGATAAGGACAATTTCTACAAATACTCCTATTATTATTACAACAGCTTTCAATGATGAAACTTATTTTCTTAAATCTATAGATATAGGTATTGATAAATATCTTATTAAGCCAATTACAGTAGAACCAGTTCTTTCAGTTATATATGACATAACTAAAAGGTTAACTGATGAACAAGATTTAAAAGAGTTTAAGCGTAGAGAGATACAAAATAAAATGCATAAAGTATCTCAATCAATTGTCTCCAAAATAGTAAACTCACTTCCAAATCCTGTTATTACATATAAAAATGGAAATATGTTATTTGTTAATAGCCCATATTTAGAACTTTTAAATTCAGAATATATTGATAAACCAGATTGGGATGAAACTTACACGCTAGAAAATATGTTTGAGCAAAGAGAAGGTTTTTTGACAAAGGTTACTGATTATAATGAAAATGACATGTCACTAAATAGAGTTTCTATTAAATATAAGCATGGTCATCAGATATTTTTACTGCATAAAAATATATTTACACTAGATGGTGAAGATATGCCAATAGAACTATTTTCATTAAATAATATTTCACTACAAGAGTACCAAAAAAATAAACTAAAAACATATACAGAAATGCTTGAAGAGTTTATTTTTAAGAGTCATTATACAAAGAGTATAAAAGTTAAAAAAGAGACAATACCTGCTAAAGTAGAGGATGAACAAACTAAAGCACCTAAATTAAATATTGATAGTCAAAAAATGGTAAGCCTAAGAAAAAGTCATGATGTAAAAACAACAGCAGCAGATTATCTATTAGAACTTGATATAGAAACACTCCAAGACATGCAAGAGCTTAACGAACTAGAAAGTGAACTTGATAATCTCTTAAGAGATAGTTCATCAAGTAAACAGGTCGATGAACTTTATCTTAAAATAGCACAAAAGTTAAAAAGTTATTCTCAAACTATTCAAATTCTTATTGAGTTTGATGATCTTGCATTTGCTATTAACTCTTTGTCTGAATTAATTATAAATGAATATCAAAATATAGATGATAGGACACATAAAAAATTAACTCTATTTTTACAAAATATTTTAGAAGATCTAATTGCATGGCGTCAAACAATTTTTGTGACTCAATCTACAATAGATATTCACTATCTAGATAGCTCACTATTGAGCGCTATTTTACAAGTTGAGATTTCATTAACACCTGGTGTAAATGAAATTGAAGATGAAGATGAAGAATTAATACTATTTTAAAAATAAGGAAAATTATGAATAAAGAAAAGTTATCTAGTATGCTATGGGGTTCATTTTGTGCAGATGCATATGCTTTAGGTGCTCATTGGGTTTATGATATAAAAGAGATTGAAAATGCTAATCTTAATTTAAATGGTTTTAATAATCCTCTTACTACGTATCATGGTAGCAAGAGAGCTGGTGATTTTACACATTATGGTGATCAAACTTTATGGTTACTAGAATCTATCTCAAATGAAAAAAAATTTGATGCCCTAGAGTATTCAAAACTTTGGCTAGAAAACATTAAAGAGTATAATGGTTATATTGATGGAGCCTCAAAAGCTACAATAGAAGGACTTGATAAGGGTTTGAGCATTGATGTTTGTGGTTCATCCTCAAGAGATTTAAGTGCAGCAGGTAGAATAGCTCCGTTAATATATTTTTATAATAATGATAAAGAGACACTTTTAGAAACTATAAAGCTACAAACTAATTTTACACATAGAAATGAGAGTGTAGAAGAGAGTGCTCTGTTTTTTGCAGAACTTACCCTTGCTATGGTTGAGGGAGTTGATTTAAATAGTGCTATAACATCTTTATCTAAAAACTACTCTACTACACTTCAAAAGTGGGTAGAACAAGCTAATCAGAGTATTCTTCTGCCAACATCTACAGCGATTGCAAATTTTGGGCAGTCTTGTTCTGTTAATGTTGGTTTTCTAGGTGTTATTCATCTATTGATTAAGTACCAAAATGATTATATGGAAGCTTTAAAAGAGAATGTCTTAAGTGGTGGAGATAGTGCTGCACGTGGTATGATTGTTGGAATGGTTCTTGGAGCAAAGTTGGAAAATCAGATTGAGCAATCTTTTAAGAGTTCCCTTACTAATTTTGATAAGATAAACTCATTTTTTTAAGTTAGTGATATAATAGGTAATGTTATCAATTATTGTATCGGCAATTTTAATATCAACATTGTTAAATATATTTTTAAAACGCTATTATATACCTACAATTATCGGTTATATTGCAACAGGTACAATCATTGCCTACGCATTTAAGTTACACACTGCTGTAAATAACCATGATTTAAGAGAGATTGCAGAGTTTGGGATTGTATTCTTGATGTTCACAATTGGACTTGAGTTCTCCTTTGCTAGTCTTAAAAAGATGCGGCGTGAAGTTTTTTTAAATGGTACCTTGCAAGTTGCTTTAAGTACTACTTTTTTCGCATTGGTGTCTGTATATGTATTAAACTTTGATTTAAAAACTGCACTTATAATAAGTTCAGCACTATCACTTTCCTCAACTGCTATTGTTTTAAAAATATTAAATGAGACTGATGATATAAATAAACCATATGGACGTCATGTATTGGCTATTTTATTGCTGCAAGATATTGCAGTAATTCCTATTTTACTTATGATTACAATGTTCTCCTCAGTTGATCAACCAATTGCACTCTTATTGCTTGAAACAGTTTTTGGAGCTATTGTGTTACTAGTTATTTTAGGGCTTAGTGGAAAATATATTTTAGATAGATTTTTTACTCTTGCAAGTAGTAGTGGTTCTTCAGAGATATTTATTGCTTCAGTTTTATTAATAGTTATGGGAGCATCATTTTTGGCTCACTCACTTGGATTCTCCTACTCTTTTGGTGCTTTTATTGCGGGAATGACACTTGCTGAGACTCGTTTTAAAGAGCAAGTAGAAGCAGATTTAATCCCTTTTAGGGATTTACTGTTGGGTATATTTTTTATAACTGTTGGAATGCAGATAGACTTTTCTATAATTTTTGAAAATTTATGGAAAATTTTGATGTTCTTACCACTTATAATGGCCTCGAAAGTATTGATAACATATTTTATTATTAGGTATGTTAGTACAACTAGAACAGCATTAAAAACAGCACTATCTCTTTTTCAAGTTGGTGAGTTTTCATTAGCTGTATTTGAACTTGCACGTTCTGGTCATCTACTGTCTGAATCTGTTGGTCAAATTTTGATTGTAGTAGTTGTTCTTTCTATGATTTTAACACCATTTGTACTAAATAATATCAGCTTTTTAGCTGATAAAATTATTGAACAAGAAATAGAAGATGAGGAAGTCCCATCGTATAAGATTCCAAAATTAAAAAATCATACTATTGTAATAGGTTATGGTCATTTAGGAAAACAGGTTGTGAGACTACTTAAACAAGGGACATCTGATTATATTGTGATTGATAATAATCCTAAATTAATTGAAAAAGCAAGGGCTCATAGTATTCCTATAATCTTTGGAAATGGTGCATTAAAAGATACTTTAGAGAGTGTAAATATTGCTGAGGCTTCATCTATAATTGTAACTATTGAGAATTCACAAAAGTTAGAGTTAATATCCTCTACAATAGATACTATGGATCACAATGCTTATGCTGTTGTTAAGGTTAATCGTAAAGATGAAAAAAGTAGATTGAAAAAGTTTCATCTTGGACATGTTATTGTCCAAGATGATGACACAGCAGATAAGATGGTGCATATGTCATTTCATAAAAAATTACCTATTGTCGATCACTTGAATTAGAAAATTACTACCTTGTTCAGCTAGTGTAAATCTATGTTTTTTACAAAATTTGTCATTCATCTCTTGAACTAGGCGTTGAGCCTCTTCTAGAGCATCATCTTTTGAATCAAATTCTCTAATTCCTCCATACCCATTTTTTTTAACACACCCGCACTCTTTTGAAAGATTAATTTGGTACACTTTTTATCCTTTTTGAAAAATTGTTTTATTAACTAGGCTCATTTTTTCTGAAGCAACTTTTTGTGAAGTGGCGTTACCTTTTGAAATAATAGCATCAATCGCATCGTCATCATACATTTCTCTTCTTGCTCTCATTGGTTCTAGAATATTTTCAATAGATAGATGGCAAAGTTTTTTACAATCAAAACAGCCAATACTAGCATCTCTACATGAACTATTTATCTCATTTATTGTCTCATATGAGCTCATCTCTTTATGATAATCAAATATTAAACAGATGTCTGGATTTCCAGGATCATCTCTTCTTACACGCTGAGGATCAGTTTTAGCACCTTTTAGCTTATTTAGAACTTCTTCACTACTATCGCTTAAATAGATTGAGTTATTGTAACTTTTACTCATCTTACGTCCATCAAGCCCTAATAAACGTGGAGTCTCACTCATAATCTCTTTAGGTTCTACAAACAGATCATCAGAATCAAATAGATGGTGAAAACGTCGCAGTATTTCACGAGTAATTTCAAGATGTGGACGTTGATCTTCACCAATTGGTACACCCTCTGCTCCATAAAGTACAATATCAGCAGCTTGAAGCACAGGGTATGTTAAAAATCCAGCTGTATGAATATCTTTGTTTTTCATCTGCTCTAGTTGATCTTTATATGTTGGATTTCTCTCAAGCCATCCAAGTGGCGTAATCATATTAAATAGAAGATATAGCTCGCTATGCTCTTTTACAGCACTTTGTATGAACATATGACTAGTCTCAGGATTAATTCCAGCAGCTAACCATTCACGAACAAGATCACGCCCTAGTTCATTTAGATTTAGTTTATCTTCGTAACTAGTAGAGAGTGCGTGCCAGTCTGCTACAAAAAAATGACACTCATTTGTCTTTTGTAGCTCAACCCAGTTTTTTAGTACACCAAGGTAGTGACCAAGATGAAGCTTTCCAGTTGGACGCATTCCACTTACTATTTTCATGATTACTCTTTCAATTTTTGCGTGATTATATCAAAATTACGGCATACTCTTTCAAATAATTTCAAGGAAACAGTATGTATCAATGGATTCTAACATTACACGTAATATCTTTAATCTCATGGTTTGCAATGCTATTTTACCTACCACGTCTTTTTGTTTACCATGCAGAACAGATTGAAAAAAAGGAGTTTGTTGATGTTGTTAAAGTTATGGAAGAGAAACTATATAGAATTATAGGTCTTCCGGCAATGATTGCAACATTAGCAACAGGAACATGGCTTATTGTTATAAATCCAGATATTTGGTCAACTGGTGGGTGGTTGCATGCCAAACTTGCTTTAGTTGCACTACTTGTTGGTTATCATCTATATCTAAATAATATAAAAAACTCTTTAGCTGAAGATGAGTGTAACAAGAGTGGTAAGTTTTTTAGAGTACTAAATGAGATACCAACTCTTATTATGATGGCTGTAGTTACTTTAGTTATTGTAAAACCATTTTAACTACATTTAACTATTTACCAGCTTTTAGCTAAGCTTGCTAACTCTTGGTGAGCTTTAGCGAAAGCATTTTTTCTAGTCTCAGAACCAAGACCAATTCCTTCACAATCTACAAATGTAATGTCAGTAATTCCAATAAATCCAAATATTGTTTTTAGATATGGCTCTAAATAGTCATAATCTCCAAGTGGATCATGCTCACCATATTCATTTCCACGTGATGTAATAATCAACATCTTTTTATTATTAACTAATGGCGAATAACCACCACTTTTAATTTCAAAAGTTCTGTTAACTCGTACAATTTGATCAATATATGCTTTTAGGTTTGCAGGAATTGAAAGATTAAACATAGGTGTACTTATAACGTAAGATGAAGCAAAAAGTAGCTCATCTACTAACATATTTGAAACTGACATTGCATTTTTTGCATCTTCTGAATGTTGAGTAGATGGAGTATATGCACCCTCAATCCAACTCTCTGTTACAAGTGGTACAGGGTTATGCCCTAAATCTCTATATTGTATTCGTACTTCATGTCTTTGTTTATACTGAATTATGAACTCAGTAGCAAGTTGTCTAGAGATTGACCGTTGTGCTCTTGGGCTAGCATCTATGTGTAGTAATGTATCCATAATGTTCCTTCTAATTATTATTAGTATAGTAGTGAAACTTTGCTAAGAGTATTAATAAATTTTGAAAATTTAAACATGATTTTTTTATTATAATTTAGAGTTAAGATAATAATTAGTTTTACTTAACCATACTCTAAGTTATAAGTTAATCACATTAAATTCACTATGTGACGAATAGATATTTTTTATAGTTAAAATATTTTATTGTTTAATTTTATAAAAAGTACTCTGTATGTATCTATAAGTAGATATATAAATAAATATTATATTTCAATGTATTAAAAAGTATACAGTTTTAGCATAATATTTTATGAAGTTTAGATACTAATTATTTTTAGTAGTAGTATGTTAAACTATTGACCCGTATATTATTTAACTTATTATAATACTAACAAATAAGGAAGTCTAATATGTTTAATAACTCTGAAATTAAAAATAGTGATTTTTATCTTAATAGTAGTGTTCAAGAGACACTTTCACATTTTGAAGTTACATCTGAACTTGGTCTTACTAGCAAAGAAGCAAAGCGAAGAATTGAGCTTTTTGGGCTAAATCAGATTGAAGAGAAAGAGGAAACACTACTACATAGAGTATTACGCCGTTTCTGGGGACCAATTCCTTGGATGATTGAGACTGCTGCACTTCTATCTGCTTTGGTACAAAAATACGAAGATTTTATAATTATAACAGTTATGCTACTAGTTAATATATTTCTTGATTTTTTTCAAGAGCATCGTGCACTTAATGCTTTAAAAGTATTAAAACAGCAATTAGCACTTGAAGTTAGGGTGCTTCGTGATGGTAACTATAGAGTAATTTCTTCCAAAGAGTTAGTACCAGGTGATGTCATTAGAATGCGTATTGGTGATATGGTTCCAGCAGATGTACAACTCTTAGATGGAGACTTCTTATCTATTGATGAATCGTCTCTAACAGGAGAATCATTACCTGTAACAAAAAGAGCTTCAGAAATAGCATATAGCAATACTGTTATTAAACAAGGAGAGATGCAAGCAGTTGTTATAAACACGGGGAGTAATACTCGTTTTAGTTCTATTGTTTCTCTTGTTGCTAAAGCATCTTTAGAAGAGCGTAGCCATTTTCAACTAATGGTGATGAAAATTGGAAACTTTCTTATTTTTCTTACGCTTATATTGGTCACATTGATATTTATTGTTGGTTTATTTAGAGATGAAGCTCTTATAGAGATTGCTCGTTTTGCATTAGTTCTCACAGTGGCAGCTATTCCTGTTGCTTTGCCAGCTGTTTTATCTGTTACATTAGCTGTGGGTGCTATGAATTTGGCAAAAAGAAAAGCTATAGTTTCTAGGCTTACTGCAATTGAAGAGTTAGCTGGTGTAAATATTTTTTGTTCTGATAAAACAGGAACACTTACAAAAAATGAGATGCAAGTAGCAGAACCTATAGTGTTCGATGGTTACTCCATAGAACAGTTAATGTTGTACGCAGTTCTTGCTTCAAAACATGAAAATAATGACCCAATTGAGTTACCTCTATTTCACTATCTTGATGAAACGTATCCTAACTCTAATTGGAAAAAATGGCAACAACATCAATTTAATCCATTTGATCCTATAACAAAAATGACATCTGCGAAAGTCTCTTATAAAGAAGAGAACATTACTGTGTATAAAGGTGCGGCTCAGGTTATTATTGAACTTGCAAACATATCAGATAATGAGAGTATTGCAATAAGTAGGAGTGTTGATGTTTTAGCAAGTAAAGGTTATAGGACACTAGCAGTAGCACGTGAGAATGAAAAAGGGTTATATGAACTTATAGGTTTAATTCCATTAATAGATCCTGAAAGAGAAGATTCAGCTCAAGTTATAGCGACAATGAGAAATTATGGTGTAAAAGTAAAAATGATTACAGGTGATAACATAGCTATTGCTCGTGAAATTGGATATAGACTTGGTTTACAAGAGCGGGCAATTCGCTCAAGCGAGTTGTCAGGTAAGTCTAGTAGTGATTTACTTGATTTTACTAAGGCTTTAAGTAGCGCAATTTATCATAGGCTTCATCCAGAAGTCTCAGATAAAGAGGCTACGCGTTTCTCAAATGATGTTATGTCTACACTAGAAGAGATTTATGATACAACAACGTTGCAACAAGAGTTTTTACATACACATGAATCAGTACTTATCGATACACTAGAATCTGTAGATATTTTTGCTGAGGTTTTACCAGAAGATAAATATACTATTATTGATAATTTACAAAAAGCAGGTCATCTTGTTGGAATGACTGGCGATGGTGTTAATGATGCACCAGCACTTAAAAAGGCAGATTGTGGATTTGCAGTATTTAATGCCACAGATGCAGCACGCGCAGCTGCTGACATTGTTTTAACATCACCTGGTCTTTCTGTTATTAATGATGCAATTGAACAAGCTCGAATTACTTTTGAGAGAATGAAAAGTTATGCTACATTTAGGGTTGCTGAGACCATTCGCATTATTTTATTTATGACACTTAGCATTATAATATTTGATTTTTACCCAATTACAGCATTGATGATTATATTATTAGCACTCTTAAATGACATCCCAATTCTTGCGATTGCTTATGATAATACAAAAGTTAGTAGCAAACCAGTTAAGTGGAAAATGAACTCTTTACTTACAGTATCTTCTGTACTTGGTATAACTGGTGTTGCTTCCTCTTTTTTATTATTTGTATTTTTACTTGAACAAGGCTTTGATGAGGGTCTCATTCAAAGTTTGATTTTTTTGAAGTTGATTGTAGCTGGACATAGCACGCTTTATATAACAAGAGTTGATGGTTGGTTTTGGAAGCGTCCACTACCATCACCTTTACTGTTTTTTGCGACATTTTCTACAGAGGTAGCGGGTACATTAATCGCTGTATATGGAGTGTTTATTACACCTATTGGATGGGATTATGCTATTTATATTTGGCTCTATGCGATTTTTTGGTTTTTAATAGATGATGTTGTTAAAATGAGTACATACAAAATTATGAATAGTCGCATAGAAAGATAATTATTTTCCTGAATTATCATCTTCTGTAGACTGTTTTTTAGCTTTTGCTTTAAAGAGTACAGGAGTACCCTCGAAGTCAAAATTCTCTCGTAATGTGTTGGTCAAATATCTTCTATAACTAAAGTGTAAATCTTTTGGTCTATTCATAATTAAAGCGATTTTTGGAGGTCTTACATCATATTGGGTTGCATAATAAATTCTAACCATTCTACCATTTGGAGATGGTAAATGATGTTTTCTAATTGCCATTTCAATAGTTTCATTTAGTTTAGATGTTGGTATACGCATGGTAAAGTTATCAAAGATTCTTAGAATGTAGTCAAAAATCTTATGTACATGACGGTTTGTAAGTGCAGATATTGTCATTATTGGAGCGTAATGTAAAAATTTAAAACGATCTCTTAACGCTGTTTCTACCTTTTTAAACTCATCATATTTAATATCCCACTTATTTAAGACAATTAAACAGCCTAACTGATTTTTATCGATTAGACCAGCTATTTTTTCATCTAAATCAGTAAATGGTGCACTAGCATCTAATACAAGTATCGCAATATCTGCCTTTTCTAGCATCTCCTCAGTACGCATTAGGGCATACTTTTCAATTCCTTGTATTTTACCTCGACGTCTAATACCTGCAGTGTCTACAAAAGTGATTTTTCTATCGTTGTATGTTGTTACTTCATCAATTGGATCAATTGTAGTCCCAGCAGTAGCACTAACAATTGAACGTTCTTCTCCTAAAAGTGCATTAAGAAGTGAGCTTTTACCAACATTTACACGACCAATGATTGATATTTTAATATTTTCATCATCATCAATAGGACGAACATGTTCACTTTGCCCCTCATCTAATTGAGCATATACCCATTTTAAAAGAGCATTAACTTTACGGTTATGTGAAACTGAAATTGGAAAAATATCATCTGTACCAAATTGATAAAATTGCCATTTATTCTCTTCAAGTTTGTCATTATCCATTTTGTTTATAATAAGTGCAACAGATTTACCCATTTTTTGAAGTTCATAAAAAAGTTTTCTATCATCATCCTCACTAAGTCCACGTCCATCTACCATGTAAAGGATTATGTCAGCTTCATGAGCTGTCTCTATTGATTTATGGCGGATTTTATCAAACAGTTCATTTCCATCATCTAGTCCACCAGTATCAAGAAGTTCTACTTCTTTATCTTCAATTTGTGCAACTCTACGTTTTGTATCACGAGTAGTTCCAGCTTGTTCTGAGGTAATTGCATCACGCATCTTAAGAAGGCGGTTAAAGAGTGAGCTTTTGCCCACATTTGGTTTCCCAATAATTGCTAGTTTTTTCATAATGCAATTATACCTTTTATAAGCGTAATGTGATAGTCAAGACTAATATAAAAATAACCCCTACCAACTCCCACAAACAAACATAAAGAAATAAAATTAATCTATTGACATAAGCTATTAATATTAATTATACTTCCGCCGTGTGAAAAATAAAAGTAAAGTGAAGGAAACGTAATGAGTCTAAGTAAAAAAATAG
>Ga0316204_10002454_pt1 | contig 41731 bp, 36 predicted proteins | sample 6monrhotite_MG_2_FD_205661 | JGI IMG/M metagenome (GOLD analysis project Ga0316204, IMG submission 205661) | Microbial mat bacterial communities from mineral coupon in-situ incubated in ocean water Damariscotta River, Maine, United States -... | ecosystem: Environmental > Aquatic > Marine >...
AAAAGAGCACCTCGCTTACCTTTTTAGATGTGCTGCCCAAGGAGGCCGCTCTCATCATTAAAATAAACAATCTATCTTCTTTTAAAAGTGAACTAAAGAATAATGACTACCTACAACAATGGTCTCAAAGTGCTATCTATCTGGATATTCAAAATAAACTAGAGGCTTTACATTATATAGAATCGGATGCTGCAGGGGTCCTTTCTATAATTCCGTCCCAGGATCAGCGGCATCATTATATATATAGTACTCCGTATCAACCAGAAATGGTTATTTCTGATAGTCTTTTGGATTCTTCCATAGAATCGATCCGTTATCGCGATACAGATTTTAAAAAATTTACTATTAAAGAAGCGATTTTTTATAGCACACATCGGTTCAATTTTTTATTCCTGAGCGATTCACTCGAACTGCTTCATTCGGAATTATTGAAACTCCCCAATGAGAAACCCAATAGCATCTTAACATCCCTTTATAACACCTCCATTCCTGAAAAATCGGGAACTATTTTTATAAATACACAAAAAAGCAACTCCTTATTCAACTCACTGGTAACTAATGATTCATTAAATGCCATTAGCGACTTTTCCGAATGGATCTCTGTAGATATTAGCTCACAACAAGATCTTGTTCAAATGAGTGGCGTGAGCATAGACCAGGATTCTACCCAACATTTTGTTTCCTTGTTTAAGAATACCATGCCCCTAGTTAGTGCTACCCCAATGTTAGCGCCAGGAGAGGCAGATGCGATTCTTTCCTTCTCCTTTTCCGATGAAACTATTTTTGCAGCGAATCAGGCCAACTACATTGGAACTGCCCTACCCACAAATAGCTTATGGGAATCTGTTGAGGAAGTGGGCGTAATTCTAAAGAACAATAAAAAAGGTGTTGTTTTAAATACGTATGGTGACACAGCTATTTCAGAGTTCTTAACCACCCATAAAAAGTCATCTTCTGAATATCAGGCGATGGAAATAATTTCTTTAACTCCCAATTCTTTTTTAGGCGACGCTTTTCCAGCGTTAGTAAAGGACTTCAATGCAGGTTTCTATACTATTGTGGGAAATGCATTTATTTTTACCGAAGACCAGGCTTTTTTGGAATTGATCATTCGCAATCTGGTTAGTGGTACCACATTTAACAAGACAGCTGCCTATACCAGTGCAAAGGGCAGTTTGGCCGAGGAATCCTCCATACTTTATATCGCCAATGCTCCTGGACTTTCAAAAATCATCGAGAAACATTTTACGCCAGAATTCAATAAAGATTTCCAGGGTGTTCAACTAAATGATTATCTGCTGGCATTTCAAATGGTAGCAGACCGCACCTTCTACCATGTAAATGGTTTTGTAAAAAGGATGACGGTCGAAATACAACAAAACGCGGTTACTCCATTGTTTACAGTGCAATTGGATGCCAATCTGGCGACCAATCCGCAGTTTGTTATCAATCATAGAACCAATAAAAAGGAAATTGTAGTGCAGGATGTGGAAAACAACCTGTATCTCATCTCCTCAGAAGGGAAGGTTTTATGGAAGAAACAATTGGAGGGAGCTGTTCAGGGAATTATACATCAAATAGATCTCTTTAAAAATGGTCGTTTGCAATTGGCTTTTACAACCAATAATCAATTTTTGGTCCTCGATAGAAATGGGAAGGAAGTAGCGCCGTTTAGTTTTAATTATCCGGGGGCAAATCTGAATGGCCTGGCTGTTTTTGATTATGAAAACAACAAGAATTATCGGTTCCTGGTTACCCAGGGGAGTAACATTTATATGTATAATGGGAAGGGAAGCATCGTAGACGGATTTAAATACATCAAGGCAGGGAGCCCAATTCTAACAGCTCCCAAGCATTTCAGAATAGGAGCCAAAGACTACCTTGTTTTTAAACTGGAGAATGGTACGCTAGAAATTTTGAACAGGGTTGGGAAAACCCGGATAGCCGTAAATGAACAAATCGAATTTTCGGATAATGACGTATTTCTTTACAATAATAAATTCATTGTTTCTGATAAGGCGGGGACCTTATTCTCTATAGACACCAAAGGAAAAATAGCCAAGACCAGGTTTAACCTCAACGAGGACTATGGGATGGATGCCACCACCAAGACCCTGAGCCTTATGAACGACAATGAGCTTACCATAAAAGGGAATAAAACCACTTTGGATCTTGGCGTTTATACCAAACCAAGGATATTTTATATCTATGATAAGATCTATGTGAGTGTAACGGACATCCAAACACAGCGGGCGTATTTGTTCGATAGCAATGCAAAATCTATTTCTAATTTTCCGGTATACGCTGATTCGCCTATAGACCTGACCGATATGAACAATGATCGCAGTATTGAGATCGTTGGTAAGTTTGAAGATAATTCCCTGATCGTATATAGTTTGAATTGAGGAATTCCTGGGCAATCATTCTATTCCTTTTCATTTTTTTTATACAACTATTTCCTGTATTTTTAATAGTTAATATTTTAATTATGAGACCACTACACCTTGTTTCCCGCTGCATTCTAATTCTTGGTTTAATTCTTATTGGTATTCCGTCTGCACATGGACAGATCCTTAAAAAACTAAAGAAGAAGGCCGAAAAAGCTGCAGAGAGAACAATAGAAAGAAGAGTAGAAAAAGAAACCTCTGAGAAAACCGATCAAGTATTGGATAGTATTCTTGAACCCGGAAAAAAAGGTGAGGTTGCCAGGGATAAAGATGGATTACCCATTCCTCAAATGGATCAGCCAGGATCTGGCGATACCAAGGGGTCTGGGAATACTAATACGAATAATACGTCAGAGAATATGGATGGCCCTCAGGCGATGATGGTGTATAGCAAATTTGATTATGTCCCTGGTGATAAGTTATTATTCTTTGAAGATTTTCAAAATGATTTCATTGGCGATTTTCCTTCTAAATGGAATACAAATGGCTCGGGGGAAGTTGTGACTATAAATGAATCGGATGAAAAATGGCTGGAGCTTATCTCTGGATATAATATTTACTTTATCCCGGATGTACCTACATTACCGGAGGAGTATACCATTGAATTTGATGTATTGGCTATAGGAATTACCAAAAAAACCTCCTCTACGGCTACGCTGAGAGTTGATCTTAGTGATACGAATAGTTTTAAAGAAGGAGCTAATTTTGTACATGCCCAGATCCCATTTTGCCAATATAGTGCCATAGGTATTACCATGGCAAATCATATCAATAACATACGGGAAATGTATAGTACCGTACGAGCCGATCTAAGGGACGAAACGGCAAACAGACCCCATATTTCAATAGCTGTTAATAAACTGCGATTCCGATTGTGGGTCAATGAAGAGAAACATATAGACATCCCAAGAATTGTTCCTCCCGGAGCTGTCATAAACAGTCTTAAGTTTCATATGAATAATTTTAAGGATGGAGAAGAACGCATTTTTATTACTAATCTTAAGGTGGCAGAAGGTGGTCTCGATCTCAGACGCACTTTAATTGCAGAAGGTAAAGTATCAACAAATGGAATTTTATTTGGTGTTGGGTCAGCCAATATTCAACCACAATCTATGGGGATCATTCGCCAAATCTCTCAGGTCTTGCAGCAAGAACAAGCTATGAATCTTAAGATTATAGGCCATACTGATGCTGATGGAAGTGACGAAATCAATATGAAACTTTCCAAAGACCGAGCTGAATCAGTGAAAAATGCCCTGGTAACGGTTTATGGAATTTCAGCAGACAGATTGAGTTCTGAAGGCAAAGGAGAGTCTGAACCTCTTAGTGATAATTCCACCTTAGATGGGAAGGCCCAAAATAGAAGAGTAGAATTTATAAAACAATAAAATTATGAGAACAACCATCTGTTGCACTTTATTAGCACTATGTTTTGTAACCGCCGGTCTTGGACAGTCTGATTGCAGCAAATATTACCCAATGAATGAAGGTGCTTCCTTCTGAAACATCACATTAGATATAAGGAAGAGTTATAAGATTTATAGATGAGTTTTAAGGTAGTCGCAGATTTAGTTGCTTTGTTTGAAGGATTGGTCGATTCCTTAAAGCCCCATGCTTAAGCGCAGGATGTAGGTCTAAGTTTTCCTTAACTCTAAAGCTACTTCTTCTATGCAGAAGGTGTCCATGCGTTCAGAAAATAATGTAGTACGTAAATATTTAATTTACGTAAAAGGACAGCCTACTCTGGTCCCTTATTGGTGTATGTAACTATAAATACAGAGTCTGAGGTCATTGATGGCATATCCAAGTGATGATCCTCTTCAGCAGTTTGCTGTTCAATGCGATGTTCTACCAGTAATGGCGCCTTTGTTTTTTCTGGTTCATTCGCAGAAAAGAAAGTGCTTATGAGCACTCCGAGTAGACAAACACCCAACATAATACCTTTATGTAAAAATTGAGTTCTAATGTTTGACATGGTTGAAATTATTAAAGTTATTCATTGATATACTACATACTAAAGACGAATATTTGGCCAAATTGTTACAGATATTCTGCTATAAATTTGCTTGTATCCCAATTATAGGTGACTTTAATAAGTTCTGAAAATGGTTCTACCGGAGATCTGCTTCAAAGAGTTTCGCGAAATGCAACAGTAGTTTCTCCTGGACCTCTCCAAGGGGAATTTCGTTTCGCCCTAACTCCACATTCAGGGAAGTAACTCCTTTCCCTTCTATCCCACAGGGGATCATTAGGTCGAAATAGCCTAAATCAGCATTCACATTCAGTGCAAAACCGTGCATGGTGACCCATCTGCTGGCACGTACGCCCATGGCGCATATTTTCCGAGCAAAAGGGGTGCCTACATCTAACCAAACGCCCGTTTCTCCTTTGGAGCGTCCTGCTTTTAAACCGTAATCCGCTAAGGTCAGGATAACAGTTTCCTCCAGGAAACGCAAATATTTATGAATGTCTGTAAAAAAGTTATCCAGGTCCAGAATAGGATACCCAACTACCTGGCCAGGTCCGTGATAGGTAATATCGCCCCCTCTATTAATTTTATAGAATTTTGCGCCTTTTTCCGCAAGTTTTTCTTCATCAACCAATAAGTTTTTAATATCGCCGCTTTTCCCTAACGTGTATACATGGGGATGTTCCACAAACAACAAATGGTTTGGCGTTTCCAGATTGATGCCTTCCCTCCTGTTTCGGATCTTTATTTCCAGAATCTTCTTAAAAAGTGCTTCCTGAAAGTCCCAGGTTTCTTTGTACTCTTTAAGACCAAGATCTTGAACTACAATCTTTTTGTTCATAGAACGCAAAGATACAATGATCAGTTGGGATTATTCAAAATTACCAGGGCGGCAATAACTCCGGGAACCCACCCACAAAGGGTAAGTAAAAATACAATGATAAAGGAACCACAGCCTTTCCCAATAACCGATAAGGGTGGGAACAAGATGGCCAGCAGCACTCTTATGATACTCATAGTGTAGCTATTGATTGATGTATCTATTGGACGCAAAAGAAACTATTTTGTTACAGTTCAAAACAAAAAAAGACCCTTTGTCAAAGAAGGGTCTTTTAAACAGCATACCTTATTTAGTTTATTTTCGATCCAATTCGAATTGGGTTAAAGGGAGCTTGTATCCTCATCAGGAGGTTCGCATATTCCTTCCAGGGTATCTTCAATATCACCAGGGGTACTCATTATTTTCATAAATGTTCCCATGGTTAAATCTGGCCAATGCAATGCAATTCTATATTTCCCATGAAGCATGGTGGCTTTATTATTTTGTAAAATAATTTCATATGGCAAAGCAGCAGCATGGTCGATACCAATTTTTGGTAAAAAATGAGATTCCCCGTCTTCTTTGCTTTTCAACCCTACCCCAAAAACGGCAATTTTCTTACCTGGATAAATTATTTTGTAGACTTGGAAGGCACTCCCCTTATTCGCTTTTAAATTTTCTTCAATGGTTTTTAATCCTTCCTCAAAAGAAGCAAATTCGTTAAGGGTTACCGGATCGGTAAAATAGGGCATCATTATTTTGTAATGATATTTCTTCAGTTTATCTGCTGCTACCGTTCCGCCAAAGGGCGTAAACTCATTGCCAATAGTCGAAAAAGTTGTTTTTAGATCGGCAGCGAATTTTTCGAAGGTCCCCTTATAAGAATTATAATTATCTCTTAAATACGCTCTTAGGATATAATCAGGATTTGTATAGGAAATAGTAGTCTTTCCGTCTTTTTGAACAAAACCCACTTTAAATGCAGCTGCCAGTGCGCCTCTGTCGGCTATTTTTACAACGGTATTTTTTAAATCACTTCGTGTAAATGCGATCACTTTTAAAGAACTCCTGTTCGCAGGGTGGTAAGACCCTAAAACCTCAAATGAATTCTGCTTAAGTGCTTCAATGACCTTTTCGGAAGATTGCTGAATAGACTCATTGGTCTCAACAATTTTAATATAAGGGGACAACTCTTGCCCAACTGTGTAAAAACTAATTCCTAAAACAAGGATACTGATGATAAAATGTTTCATATTATTGATGGTTTTATACTTTATAAGATAGTTTAGATGGCCTATTACAGCATGAGCGCTATATTTAACCAGCCTATAAATCATGTGCTGTTGAAAGCTCCAAATTTAACTAAGCAAAAGAAGGTCCGAATGAGTTATTATTCTATGATTTTTGTCATGATTGCTATATATATGACAATAAATAAGCGTAATAATTGAAAAGTATCTTTTCTCTTTTTTTAAATAATGTAATTTTGCGGCTTTAACAGCTATACTATGCAACTTTCAGAACAAGAAGCAGTACGAAGAGAGAAACTAACCAAGTTACGGGAAATGGGAATTAATCCCTACCCTGCAAACCTATATCCAGTAGACTCCACCTCAGCAGATATTAGGAAAGAATATGAGGAAGGAAAGAAGGTTGTAATTGCGGGTAGGCTTATGTCTCGCAGAATTCAGGGGAAAGCTTCTTTTGCCGAGTTACAAGACAGCGAAGGTCGTATACAGGTTTATTTTAACCGGGATGAGATCTGCGCGGGTGAGGACAAAACCAAATACAATGAGGTCTATAAAAAATTGCTCGATATTGGTGACATTATAGGTATTGAAGGGGAATTGTTTACAACCCAGGTTGGGGAAAAAACTGTGATGGTTAAGAATTTCGACATGCTAAGTAAGGCATTACGGCCGTTACCGCTACCCAAGAAAGATGCTGAAGGCAATTTATATGATGAGTTTAACGATCCCGAACTACGCTATCGTCAACGGTATGTAGATTTAATAGTAAATCCGGAGGTTAAAGAAACGTTTATTAAACGAACCAAAATAACCAATAGTATACGTCAGTTTTATAATGACAAAGGCTATTTAGAAGTAGAAACACCCATCCTGCAGCCTATTCCCGGTGGAGCAGCAGCAAGACCATTTTTAACGCACCACAATGCATTAAACATTCCCTTATATCTAAGAATTGCGAATGAGTTGTATCTAAAACGACTCATTGTAGGTGGTTTTGACGGGGTGTACGAATTTTCAAAAGATTTTAGAAACGAAGGAATGGATCGCACCCATAATCCTGAATTTACAGTGATGGAATTGTATGTCGCATATAAGGATTACTATTGGATGATGGATACCACTGAGGAATTGCTGGAAAAAGTAGCATTAGATGCGAATGGAACTTCTAAAATTAAAGTTGGAGATAAGGAGATAGAATTTAAAGCGCCTTATCCAAGGGTTCCAATACTTGAAGCCATTAAAATACACACCGGAATAGATGTTGCCGGGATGGATCAAAGCCAGCTACAGGCCACCGCTAAAAAATTCGGAATAGAAGTAGATGATACCATGGGAATTGGCAAACTCATCGATGAGATTTTTGGTGAAAAATGTGAGGGTCACTACGTGCAGCCCACTTTTATCATAGATTATCCCAAAGAAATGAGCCCGTTAACAAAAGAACATAGGACTAATCCGGCGTTAACAGAGCGTTTTGAACTAATAATAAACGGAAAGGAAATTGCCAATTCCTACTCGGAACTAAATGATCCTATTGAGCAAAGGGAACGGTTTGAGGAGCAACTTAAACTATCAGAAAAAGGAGATGATGAGGCCATGTTCATAGATCAGGACTTTCTAAGAGCCCTGGAATATGGAATGCCACCTACTTCCGGTATTGGTATTGGTATAGATCGTTTGGTTATGTTACTGACGAATAATTCCTCGATACAGGAAGTATTGTTCTTTCCACAAATGCGTCCGGAAAAGAAACCGCTGGAACTAAGCGACAACGAAAAAGCGATTCTGGAGATTCTTAAAAAGGAACAATCCATGCCATTAGCTGCGCTTAAAAATATGGCTGGTCTCAGTAATAAAGCCTGGGATAAAGGAATTAAAGGGCTAACTAAATTAGGGGTTGCAAAAGTCTACAAAGAAGGGGATACCCTGCTTTGTACCCTACAATAGGAGCCCAATCGACCAAATGCGTTGTTACTCATTATAAAAACTTTATTTTCAGGTAGTTAGGGACCTTACCACTCATCGAAAAGTTGTTAATTTTTAAAATATAGCTTTTTCATAAACGTTTACATAGTTAGAACCCAAATCTATGTTTATGAAAAAATACTACTTCTTAGGCATTAGCCTGTTTCTTGTCCTAGCTTGCGCTAAGGATGCTATGGAACCAATCATTGAAAATCCTGGGGAAGAAGACACCCTGGAGGCATGCTTTGAAATTAGCAGCCTAACATTGAACGTGGGCGAAATGCTCCAGATCACCAATTGCTCTGAAGGTGCTACTTCCTATCTTTTCGATTTTGGTAATGGTGAAACCAGTGCAGATGAGAATCCTTCGATAGACTTCGAAGAAGGCGGAAGCTATACAATATCTCTTACCGTTGAAAATGATGGGGGAGAAACCGCTTCGTTTACCAAGTCGGTCACCGTAGTAGTGGTTGAGGCCTTATACTTATATCCAGAAATTCCGGAGGGTTTTACAGGATTTCCTTTGGAAACTGGTATTAATCCGGTTACCGGAAATATATACTCCATCGAACTTTATCAAGATAATATAGGACCCCTGGGATCCAAATTTTATTATAGAGAATTCGACGAAGACTTTATGTATGCCTCTAACTACATAGCAGATAAACCCTTTAATTCGGAGAGTGCCTTTATGAATATCTATCCGAATGGAGATATAAATTTCGTGTTCGCGAGGACACTTGGTGGTCTGTATGGTACTCAGGAAGTTAATTACAACAGTACATGGGCGTTTTTGAATGCCATTAATGATGCCTCTAGCCACAGATACGGGTATCTACCCAGTGAATCTAACTACCTGTACTACGGCACCGAGGAAGACGCTGGTATATATAAGGCGTCTATAGAAACCAGAAATAGCAGTGGTGATACCTTTGAAGTTGTGCTACATAACTTTGGTCCGGCAGATGCTATGATCGGAGATATGATAGAAGTAGCAGATGGCTATATTGCTTTTGGTGCTGTATTTACTAAAAACGTTAGTCTTCCGTATGTTTCGGATTACAAGCCTCTTCTTGTCTTTATGGATGCATCTCTTAATGTAACTGGTCACATTATATATGAAGACACCGAACTTACCAGTAAGGTAAGCTCTTTTAATGATCTTAACGGAAGCTATCATCTGGAACAACTTAGTAGTGGCGCATTGGTTATGTATGCCAATGGAGAACTGCTGGTGACAGATGCAGCAGGGAATACTGTTTCAAGTACGTTCTTTAGCGACACTGATAAAAACCAGGCCCTGGTGGCCCTAGATGATTCCTTTGTAATCTCAACAGATCTTTACCTGCGTAAATACAACGCCAGTGGTACAGTATTAAATGAAATTAAATACAATGGAAACTATATGCCTGAGATTTTGAAAATTGAAAACACGCTATTCTTTATAGCAGGATATGATGTAGAATCTGATATAAAATTGTTTTACGGCGCTTGTGACTTTGATCTGACGCTCATTGACTTGCGTCCGTAAGGGTTGATTGCCATGTTCAAAAAGGGAGCGATAGGCTCCCTTTTTATTTTTTAAACTAAATAATAAAACATAGATTAGGGCTCAAATAATACTATATGGGCCTTAGTAAAAAAATAGGACTACTTCTTGGACCTATTCTCTTTTTAATTTTAATTAATTGTCCAGATCTATTAGAAGGTAAAGAAACTGCCAATGCTGTTATTGCGACAGCTTTGTGGATGGTGGTATGGTGGATTACAGAAGCTGTATCCATATCGGTTACGGCATTGCTTCCCCTGATCCTCTTTCCTCTTCTGAACGTAATGAATATCACAAATGTGGGGGCTAATTATGGCAGTCCCATAATTTTCTTATTCTTTGGAGGCTTTGTTTTAGCCCTAGCCTTGGAGAAAGTAAATCTTCACAAAAGAATTGCCCTTAACATAATTCGTATCACAGGAACTACTCCTAATAAAGTGGTGCTAGGTTTCATGATAGCTACGGCATCTTTGAGCATGTGGATTAGCAATACTGCAAGTACCGTGGTGATGCTTCCTATAGCCATGTCTGTTATTGGACTCCTCATTGATGATAAAGACGGGTTCACTAAAAGTGATCAGAACTTTGCACTGAGCGTTATGTTAGGCATCGCCTTCTCCGCTAATGCCGGTGGTATTGCCACCGTCATAGGAACGCCTCCTAACTCGGTCCTCATAGGATTGTTAGAAAACGAATACAACATAGAGATATCGTTCCTGAAATGGATGACACTAGGGCTACCCTTTTCTATTATCCTGCTAACCATCTGTTACATTGTATTGGTGAAATGGATGTTCCCAAATAAACAACTTAAGTTTTCAGCTTCCAGAGACGTAATTGCTCAGGAGCTTCATAAATTAGGTCCTACTTCCGGGAAAGAGAAAATGGTGTTAGCGATATTTGGTGTTACTGTATTTCTATGGATTTTCAGAACGATCATTAACGGTATATTTCCTTCACTAGGTTTATCGGATACGATCATAAGTATGATGGCGGCCGTATCATTGTTCGCCATCCCCTACAATTTAAAAAAAGGAGATTTTATTATTAGATGGAATGATACTCGAAAACTTGCCTGGGGTATACTTATTCTCTTTGGAGGAGGGCTCGCCTTAGCTAATGGTATGTCTAGTAGCGGCATTGTAGATGTAGTCTCTAGCGCAATAGCAACTAGCGAAATAAGTATTTTATTTACAGCCGTCTTACTCATTATTTTAATGTTGTTTATGACAGAACTTATGAGTAATGTGGCCTTGGTGGCTGTTTTAGCCCCTGTAGTAGCAGGAATTGCTATAGGATTAAATATTCCTATGTTATATTTATTGATTCCAGTAACTATTGCCAGTAGTTGCGCCTTTATGTTGCCAATGGCTACACCTCCCAATGCCATTGTCTTTGCAAGCGGCTATATTAAAGTACATCAGATGGCACGTGTTGGTATCATATTAAATTTAATCTCGGTGGTTTTACTGGTACTACTATTCCAATTTATAATTCCATTCCTTTTCTAAATACAAAAAGCCTCTGATACTGAGGCATCAGAGGCTTAACATTTTAAATTTTAAAATCTTATTTACTTACCGGACCATTAAACCCCGCTGGTAAAAAATCTTTAGTTCTGAAATTCAATTCCAAATTATCATTCTCTTCGATATAATCCACTGAGTGAATATCAAAGTAAAAAGCATATGGATTAAATCCTACCGGCAAGTAGCTTTTAGAATCGAATCCTAAATTCACTTCATTTTCTTCTTCCAAGAAAGAGATATCATTAAAATTAGAAGGTGCAGCATACGCATTAAAGTTTGTTGGGAGATAGTCTGTGGTATTAAAATCTATCTCTGTATTTGCATTTTCTTCTAAAAAGGTAATCGAATCCATTTCTAAAGCAAGAATATGATTTTCACTACTTGCAATTATTTGGTTACACATCGCTAAAAACAGGATGGCACTTATTTTAAAATATTTAGTATTCATAACGTTATAGGTTAATAATTTATGCAAAGATAAAACCAAGAAAAAGGATAAATATTGTCCTTCTGAAATCATTAACAATTACACAAATACGCTCCAAAAATGACTTTCGTAACTTCTGACGATTTTCTTTATCAACTTATCATATTCTCATTCCAAAACCTACATTTTTAGCACGGAAACAGGTCTTTTATTGCCAAGACGGAGACGAAAAAAATAGTGTTAAATATTTGTTAATATGCCCTTCGTCGATGAAAGGGACTCATTTTAATTATGCTGGTATAATCCCCAAAGAATAAAGCCTCCTATTAAAGGAGGCTTTAGTAACTAACTAATTCAAAATATAAATACTAAAACGTAATTGCGATCTAATATTATGCTTTTACCAATTCAAATTTCTTTGACTAAAAATCCGTTGAGTCCAGGTAAAGCTCGAAATCAATTTCTTCTTCAATATAGACGATCGTATTAAGGTCTAATTCTGTTTCGTACGCATCAAAGCCTTCTGGCAAATACACTGCTGTATCAAAGCCTAAATTATAATCTGTTGTTTCAATATAAGAAACGTCCATAAAATCTTTAGGTTGTGCTTCGGCATCGAAGTCATTAGGTAAATAGTCCTTTGTGTTAAACCCCAGATCAGAACCTTTATATTCCTCAATGTAAGTCACAGTCGCTACATCGAAATAAAAAGTAGTAGGATCAAAATTCTCTGGCAGGTATACTTTAGTATCAAAGCCTAGCTCAATTATTTCATCTGCTTCCAAATACGAGATAGCATCTAACTCCAAATTCTCCGGTTCCTCTGTAGACGTAGTACAACCTGTACCAAGTATCGCTATTTCTTCATTATCTGTACTCCAGAATAATGTATGTTCATTTACAGTTAAAGAAACACTCTCAACTGCCACCTGATTATCAAAATCAGTAATGGAATTTTCTGTTTGTGATGTGGAGGTTATTCCCATGAAAACCAAACCGCATACTAAAAATAATTTGTTCATTTTATTGTTGATTGATAATTGTTTGATAAATAATAGTTGTTATATAGAAGACGTGTAATTCTTTGGAATGTTACATATTAAGATTCGATTTAACAGATAATTACAACTTAATAATCGATTTATATTTCACATATAATCTCAATATTTAACTAGCTATCAGCAGATTATATGACTCCAGGCATACCATTTTGCTATGAAGTACTTATGATATAATTAACAATACTATCGATATATTTTTCGGTTCTTTGGGAACTTCAAACCAAAAAAAAAATCTAATGATTAAAAATCTACTCCCAAAAATCTTCTTCTTACTCGTGCTTTTTGGCTCCTTCCAAACTACCGAGGCACAAATCTTTAAAAAGAAGAGTAAAAAATCTGACGCTACAAAACCTGAGCCGAAACCCAAGAAAGGGGATATTCTGGCCTATGATAAGGTAATAACGAAAGATGCTACCACCGACAATGGACTTTTCGATGTTCATGTAGTAGACGACAAGCACTTTTATGAAATTCCAGATTCTCTTTTTAACAGGGAGATGCTGATGGTGAGTCGTATATCAAAAACCGCCAGCGGAATAGGCTTTGGTGGAGGAAAGATTAACACCCAGGTACTTCGTTGGGAAAAGAAACCAAAAAAAGTATTATTACGGGTTGTGAGTTATAACGTAGTCGCGGCCGACTCCTTACCGGTACATGAGGCCGTAATGAACTCTAATTTTGAACCGGTGCTCTATTCGTTCGACATTAAAGCATTCAAAAAAGATTCATTAAACCCTGCTACAGTTATTGAAATAGATGAACTATTTGAAAAGGATGTAAAGGCTCTGGGTATGCCAGACCGTTTACGCAAGCGTTACAAGGCAACAAGACTAGATGATAGCAGAAGTTATATCGAAGCTCTTAAGAGCTATCCTTTGAATGTAGAAGCAAGACATGTAAAAACATACGTCGCAGGTGCAGCACCTTCTAACGGTAGTTTAGGATCTATCTCCATAGAAATAAATAACTCCATGATCTTGCTGCCAAAAGAGCCTATGAAAAGAAGGTATTTTGACAGAAGAGTAGGTTGGTTTGCACGTGGACAAGTAGATTATGGCCTGGATGCCCAAGAGAGTAAAACAATTACTTTTTTAGACAGATGGCGCCTGGAAGTGAAAGATGAAGATATGGATAAGTTCACCAGAGGAGAATTGGTAGAACCTAAAAAACCCATTATATATTATGTAGACAGAGCTACTCCTAAACAATGGGTTCCATTCATTAAACAAGGGATAGAAGATTGGCAGGTTGCTTTTGAAGCAGCAGGATTTAAGAACGCCATACTTGCGATGGATCCACCAAGTCCTGAAGAGGACCCAGAATGGTCTCCGGAAGATGTTCGTTATTCTGTGGTACGTTACCTAGCTTCTCCAATTCCTAATGCGAACGGACCTCACGTAAGCGATCCTCGTAGTGGTGAGATTCTGGAATCCGATATTAACTGGTACCACAATGTGATGACATTATTACGTAACTGGTACTTTGTACAAACGGCCGCCATTAATCCGGATGCCCGTAACGTAGCTTTTAAAGATGAGGTGATGGGAAGACTCATTCGATTTGTTTCTTCACATGAAGTTGGCCACACTCTGGGACTTCCCCACAATATGGGAAGTAGTGTTGCCTATTCTGTAGATTCATTGCGTTCCGAATCCTTTACAAAGAAATATGGAACGGCACCGTCTATTATGGACTATGCCCGTTTTAATTATGTAGCACAACCAGGAGATGGAGATGTTGCATTAATGCCCAATATTGGGGTATATGATAAATACGCTATTAAATGGGGCTATAAACCATTACATGGAGTATCTGCCGAAGATGAAAAAACCATTTTAGATGATTGGATCCTGGAGCATGCAGGAGATCCATTATATCGTTTTGGTCACCAACAGGCCGGAGATGTTGTAGATCCTAGTTCACAAACAGAAGATCTTGGTGATGATGCCATAAAGGCGAGCGATTACGGAATTCAAAATTTAAAGCGCATTGTCCCTAATTTAATTACATGGACACAGGAAGATGGTAAAAATTACGACGATCTTAAAACACTTTACGGACAGGTAGTTTCCCAGTTTAACCGTTATATGGGCCATGTATCTAACAATATTGGTGGGGTATATGAAAATCACAAGACCTATGACCAGGAAGGTGCAGTATACACCTATGTATCCAAGGAGCACCAGAAGAATTGCATGAATTTCTTGCACGACCAATTATTTGAAACTCCTGAATGGTTATTGGATGCAGATCTGTTCGCTAAAATAGAATACTCCGGATCTGTAGAACGCGTGCGAGCCATGCAGGTGCGCACATTAAATAATATGCTTAGTCTGGGCAAAATGGCTCGTTTGTTAGAGTTTGAAGCTATGTATGGGAATGAAGCCTATAAATTAGTTGATATGATGACCGATCTTCGTCGTGGTATTTGGTCAGAACTCAGAAGTGGGAGAACCATAGATACGTACCGAAGAAATCTTCAAAAAGCCTATGTAGACAGATTAGAGTTTATCATGAATGCAGAAAATCAACGAAAGCTTCCAGATTTTGGTGGGTATAGAAAATCTACTGCCGTAAATACGAGTCAATCAGATCTTAGATCTATTGCCAGGGCAGAATTGAATACCCTGCGAAATGCTTCTTTAAATGCTGCTGGAAGAACTTCTGACAGAATGAGCAAATATCACTTACAGGATATAGCTAAACGCATTGAAATGATCTTAGAACCTCGTTAAGGGTTTCTCAAAACATCGATGAAAGGTACTGGTTTTTCTATAACTAGTACCTTTTCCTTTTTTAGATAAAATAGGTAACTAACAGTTTACCACAAGTATCTTGTTCCTCACAACAAAACTACCTATCATCACAACAATCTTCAAAAGTGCCTTTAATATCTTCTTATATTAGAGGTAATATTAAAAGTCCCAGATTATGTCCTACAAAATTAAAAGTCTCGTATATCTAGTTTGTTTATTAATATCTATTGTAATGTACAATCAATTCGAAAATTCGTTTGAGAATGAACCAACGAATGATGAGATTAAATTGGTGCAAACAGATCATAACGAGCAAAACGAAGATCTCGAAATAGCCATGTAATAGCATATCATTTTCATACATCCCCAAATAAAACCTGTAAGGGCACTATAGTTATAGTGCCCTTTTTTATTACGTCCTCGCATAATCAGTGATTCTTTCCTTCAATAGTTAAAAAACTCATAAAGTAGTATTCCCCTCTAAACCTTCCGTCATTAGGTTGGTCTTATCTGTATAATCTTTAAAACAAGACACATGAAAAAAGTAATTATTGCTATGGTACTCATAGCTAGTTTCTCAGGAATGGCTCAAAAAGGTCCTCATAGAGGTGACCGCGGTGCTATGAAAGACCTAACAGCAGAACAGGTGGCGACCTTACAAACCAAAAAACTTACGCTGGCGTTAGATCTGAACACTTCTCAGCAAAAGGCCATTCAAGAACTGCATTTAGAAAATGCAAAACTTCGGAAAGAAAAGATGGAAACTATGAGAACTGAAAAAGCTTCCGATGAACGAGGGAAACCGAGTCCCGAAAAACAGTATGCCATGCAAAACGAACGGTTGGATCGTATGATTCTTACAAAAGGCAAAATGAAGCAAATCCTTTCTCCCGAACAATATGAAAAGTGGGAGAAAGCACACCACCACAAAAAGATGCATAAAGAGCATCGCGAGCATAGAGGAAAGCGCTAATTAATAGTAGCTTGATGATGAATAATGGGTCTTTTTACAAGGCCCATTATTTTTTTAGTTGAGGTCCTATCTTATGAACTGCAGCAATGGTTTTATCAAGATCGTCGAAGGACAGGGCATCATTCAGAAAATAACTTTCAAAAGCGCTTGGCGGCAAATAAATACCCTCTTGCAGCATGCCATGAAAATATTTTTTAAAAGTCTCATTATTTCCTCTCACTGCACCAGAGAAATCGGTTACAGGATCCTCAGTAAAATGAACAGAGATCATAGAACCAAATCTATTTATCTGATGAGGAATCCTATGGTCTGTTAATGCCTTTGCTATTCCCTCGTGTAAGTAAGCAGTTTTTTCTGAAAGACGATCAAAAACCTGTGGCTGGTCGTTTAAGGCCGTGAGCATGGCAAGACCAGCACTCATCGCCAATGGATTTCCACTAAGTGTTCCTGCCTGGTATACCGGTCCTTCGGGTGCCAGATGCCTCATAATCTCGTTCCTGGCAGCAAAGGCCCCTACGGGCAATCCACCACCAATAACCTTCCCAAAGGTCACAATATCGGCAGCTATTCCAAGTACTTGTTGCGCACCTCCGGCGGCCAACCGAAACCCGGTCATTACCTCATCAAAAATTAGTAAAACATTTTCCTGAGTACATAATTTGCGTAATCCATGAATAAATGAATCTTCAGGAATAATACAGCCCATATTACCGGCTATGGGTTCTATGATAACCGCAGCTATTTCGTTCTTGTTCGCTTTCATCAATGCTGCCACGCTTTCCAAATCGTTGTACTCGGCCAGTAATGTATCTTTTGCAGTACCCTGGGTAACTCCAGGACTATTGGGGCTTCCAAAGGTGATGGCGCCACTCCCGGCCTGTATTAAGAACGAATCAGCATGACCGTGATAACATCCTGCGAACTTAATGATCTTATCTTTTCCGGTATAGCCCCTGGCCAATCGTATGGCACTCATACATGCTTCGGTACCGCTATTAACAAATCTTATTTTTTCTATATTAGGGACCATAGAAATGGCCAACTTGGCCAACGCTGTTTCTATTTCGGTAGGCATCCCAAAAGACGTTCCTTTTTTAGCCTTTTCAATAACGGCATCTATAACCGGTTCATAGGCATGCCCTAAGATAAGTGGGCCCCAAGAAGCAATATAATCTATGAGTTTGTTGCCATCTTCATCATATAAATAGGCTCCTTTTGCCTCTTTAACAAATATGGGGGTACCTCCTACCGCTTTAAAAGCTCTCACAGGAGAATTTACTCCTCCGGGAATATATTGCTGAGCCTCTGCAAATAGGGCACTACTTCTTTGATAGTTCATATTTATTTGATGTTGTTAGGCTGAATTCGTAATTCCTGACCAATAGAAATAATACTGTCATTAAGTCGATTCAGTTTCTTGAGTTCGTCCACAGGCACCAGATACCGCCTGGAAATAGAATAGAGGGTATCCCCTTCTTGCACTACGTAGACCTTAAAGTTCGAAGGGCTAGGTGCTGTTTTAACGATATAATTCTTTTTGAGCACTGCCTTGTCATACTCATATAGTTCGTAGCGTTCAATAAAGGATATTAATTTACTTGGGTATCTTTTATCCGTGGCATATCCCGCTGATTTAAGTCCATGGGCCCATCCTTTATAATCATCTTGCCTTAAACGGAAGAGGGCCTGGTATCGGGATCTGGAGGTTAGAAAAATACTGTGATCCCGAAAGGAATACATGGGATGATTATATTTTCTAAAACATTCCCCTTTTGCATCATCATCGTGCAAGGCATAAGGGCCATCCCATCCTGTATGACATTTTATTCCAAAATGATTATTGCTTTTTAGTGTGAGTTCCCCTTTTCCAAATCCACTTTCCAGGATTCCCTGTGCCAGGGTAATACTGGCGGGAATTCCATAAGCCTTCATTTCGTACTGTGCTATTTCAGCAAAGGTGACTATGTAATCCTGAATAGATGCCACCGGAAACTTTACAAACCTTCCCGTATCCTCAGGCATCGGATATAAACCATCTTTGGCTTTCCTATCTGCAACCGTAGTTACTGTTGACTTGCTATCTTTTTTAGAATACGTGGTTCTTTTCCTGGTTCCGCAACTTACTATAGATAGTCCTAATAAGACAGACAATACAAAAATTCTCATAGTTCTATTAATGGTAATTCTTTCTTTTTCAAATATTGATTCATTCCGTTTATTCCTTGTAAACCTCCGGTATGTATAGCCAAAATCTTAGACCCTTCTTTAAAAAATCCGCTGCGAACTAAATCCAGGATCCCAAACATCATTTTTCCTGTATAGACAGGATCCAGTGAAATTCCAGTCTCATTTTTAAAGTCATTTATGAACGTAATTAACGTCTCCGATATTTTAGCATATCCTCCAAAATGGTAACCTGTTAGTAATTCCCAATTCGTTTTCGTTACAAAACTACAAATATCTTTTTGCAAAAAATCACCTTTAAGGGCTGCAAACCCTAAAATCTGTTGGTTGGGACCAGATGCCTTAATGAGTCCTGCCAGCGTACCTCCTGTGCCTACGGAGCTACAAATGACATCAAAATGGGCATCCTCTTTGGTCAATATTTCCTGGCATCCCTTTATGGCCAACGCATTAGTACCCCCTTCTGGTAGTATATAGGAAGTGCCATATTCCTTAAGCAATTGCGTGGTAAAATTAGATTCATTCTTGGTGCGATATACCTCTCTGGAAACAAATTTAAATTGCATCCCCAGTTCACTGGCTAGAGCAAGTGTTGGATTCAACTTCCAGGAATCTTTAAGTTCATCTCCCCGAATGATGCCAACGGTTGTAAAACCTTGTTCTTTTCCCGCAAAAGCAGTTGCAGTAATATGATTTGAAAAGGCGCCTCCAAAAGTTATAAGCCTGCTGTAACCACCCTCCTTAGCGGCTTCCAGATTATATTTTAACTTACGGTATTTATTGCCAGAGAGCAGTGGGTGTATCGTATCCTCTCGCCGTATAAAGAGGCGAATGTTCTTTTCTTTTACTAAAGGAAGTAGAATTTCTTGCGTGGGAACCCGTAACAAAATGTGCTCTTTTAACCCCAAAGATATTTTATAAAAGCATAGGAAGGCCTTTTTTCAAAATAATCAAGGTCATCTTCATTCGCATACGCTTCTCGTTCAAAGCTCATGTTTTTATAAGCGGTATACCCATTAAAGTGCCATGCTGTGCGAACCAGCCATTCAAAAAAATAGAGGAAATAAAAAGGTAATATCAGTAGTTCTTCCTGTTGTCTCAGATGAATCCTTTCGTGATTAATAAGGACCTCATCTTTTTTCAGGGCCTCTTCTCTCAAAATAATAAAAGGCCACAAAGAAAGCCCAACATAATTTTTATGAAAAAAGTGTTTACTAATAATTATCATCCTATTTGGTATTGAATTACTCTAAATTTACGCGCAAAAAGCATTGTGAATGAAATCTTTACGCTTTTTTACCCACAATTTCGTCGAACGCCTCCTTTGAGCAAAATTGTACTGTCTATTTGGGTTGAAACTCGCTCCCCCAATGATTTATTAACAAGAAATCCTGTAGTTTTGTGCTAATAGGTATACACCATTTATACATGAAACGGATAATTCCCATAGAGGAGGGTGATTTTTACCTTTCGGAGGAAGGTTATAAAGTCTTTACAGCACAATACCTTTTAAAAAGAGGATATTGTTGTGAAAGTAACTGCAGACACTGTCCTTATGGCTTTAAGGAAAAGACCAAAAGAAGTTAAAATTCGTTTCCTTCGGCACGATATTTGAGCCTTTTTTTATGATTCGTTTTAAGTACCTAAAAAATAATTGTTATGAAAAAAAGTAAGCTATTTATTCTACCTGCTTTGATGCTCTTTATGCTTAGCTCGTGTGTATCTGTGAGGGTAGTTTCGGACTATGATAAAGAAGCCGATTTTAATTCATTTAAAAGCTATGCCTTTTACAAAACCGGTATCGATAAAGCACAGATATCCGATTTAGACAAAAAGCGCATTTTACGAGCTATTGAATCGGAGATGGTTGCGCGGGGGTTTGTAAAATCGAACCAACCAGATCTTTTGGTGAGTATATTCACTAAAGAACGAGAACGTGTTGATGTGTACAACAACGCCGGATGGGGTTGGGGACCCGGTTGGGGCTTTTATAACCCATGGTTTTGGGGTCGCCCAGGATGGGGCGGCAGCGGTGTGAGCACTAGCACCGAAGGATCATTATATATAGATCTCATAGACCCAAAAAACAAAGAACTGGTTTGGCAGGGAAGGGGTGTAGGTACCCTAAATAATATATCGAACGTAGATAAAAAAGAAAAACGCATCCGAGAATTTGTATCGGAGATTCTTAAAGAATATCCGCCAAATATAGTGGCGTCCAATTAAAATATAACCGCTCTCACGAGCGGTTTTTTTATATCCAAAGACTCCTTAAAACTAGTATTTCTACCCAGATATTCGCTGGGGTATGAATCTCTTTTTTGTACCTTTAAAGCAATAAACCAGAAAGTCTATGTCGTTCGAAAGCAATTCCATTCTAGACAAGTTACCAGAGCATTTAAAGCAATATATTAAACCTCAGGATTATAAGGACTATACTGCTATAGACCAGGCGGTATGGCGGTATGTAATGCGCAAGAACGTAGACTACCTTAGCGAGGTAGCCCACGAATCGTATGTGGACGGACTCCAAAAAACGGGAATTTCTATAGACCATATCCCAAACATGTATGGAATGAATCGTATTTTAAAAGAAATAGGGTGGGCCGCCGTAGCAGTCGATGGTTTTATTCCACCTTCTGCCTTTATGGAATTCCAGGCATATAACATATTGGTCATCGCAGGAGATATTCGGCAGTTAGAACACATAGAATACACCCCCGCGCCAGACATCATTCACGAAGGTGCCGGACATGCACCCATCATAGCAAATCCGGAATACGCAGAATACTTACGACGTTTTGGCGAGTTAGGCTGCAAAGCCATTTCTAATGAAAAGGACTTTGAACTCTATGAGGCGGTGAGATATCTGTCTATTATTAAAGAGGCGCCGGGCACACCTCAGGAAGATATAGATAAAGCCGAAAAGACTATTGAGGAACTACAGAATAATATGGGAGAGCCCAGCGAAATTGCCCATATTAGAAATCTGCACTGGTGGACCGTGGAATACGGATTAATTGGAACGGTGGAAAATCCAAAGATATATGGCGCAGGCTTGTTATCATCTATTGGAGAAAGCGCCTGGTGCATGACCAAGGAGGTTAAGAAAATCCCGTATTCTATAGAGGCAGCACATACATCATTTGATATTACCAAACCTCAACCGCAACTCTTTGTTACCGGAGATTTTGCTTATCTAAGTCAGGTTTTGGAAGAATTTGCCAACACCATGGCCCTGCGCAAGGGAGGTCTAAGTGGGGTGAAAAAACTAATCGCCTCAAAAGAACTGTGTTCACTAGAATTAAGTACCGGACTTCAAATCTCAGGAGCCTTTACGAATGTGATCGAATATCAGGACGAACCTGTATACATACAAACAGAAGGACCAACAGCCCTGTCCTACAGGGAAAAAGAATTAGTGGGTCATAGTATCCTGGACCATCCGGATGGTTTTGGATCCCCCATTGGGAAGTTAAAAGGAATTAACCTGGCCATAGAAAATATGAGCCCACGAGATCTGAAAGCCTACAATATTTACGAAGGGGAGACGATACTTTTGGAGTTCGAAGGAGATATCAAAGTATCCGGAGACATTATTACCGGCACACGTAATCTACGAGGAGAGATCATCCTGATCACCTTTAAAAATTGCACAGTCACCCATGGAAAAAAAGTGTTATTCCAACCAGATTGGGGCCTCTATCATATGGCAGTAGGTGACAACGTTGTATCGGCATTTAATGGTCCGGCAGACTTAACTAGTTTTGATTTAGTTACCCATGAAGTTTCCTCCACCACTATTAAACCTGTTAAATCACCAGAGCGTAAAAAACTAGAGCTTTTATACCAACAGATCAGAGATTTTCGGGAAGGCACCAATACTACCATCTCCAGAAACAAAGTATTCAAAGAACTAAAGGATCACTACCCTAACGATTGGCTGCTATCTGTTGAATTATACGAATTAGCAAGGAACAATAACGATAAAACTTTTGCAGAACAAATTATTCAGCATTTGAATGACGTGAAGAACAATCACCCCAATTTAGGACATCTTATAGATGACGGAATACAACTGGTAAAAGCTGTTGGTACGGCTGTTTAATTGGCAGTAACAAAAGATATAGAAGGATATTCCTCTTGCAATTCTTTGATCTTTTCCTGTAATGACCTTACAAACTCCTTATGCTGCTCACCCTTGGGATTAAATGGTTTATGTGCTAACCCTTTTTGAATGCTAGATACAGCATCCATGACTGGTAAGGCTTTTTTAGAAATCCACACCTCTTTAAATTTTTCCCAGATATAATCTATCGCCAACTTATTGGGGTGTACCATATCGGAAGCATAAAATCGATAATCGCGTAATTCATCCATCATAATCTCATAGGAAGGAAAATAACACAACTGATCATTTTTAGAATTTTCGATAAGTTGATGAATAGCCGTTATAAGATGTGCCTTACTGCGTTGATTTTCAACGAACCCATCCTTTAAATGGCGAACAGGAGACACATTAAAAATTAGGTCCGCATTCATATTTAGGCTCCGGACCAACTTTACAATATTTTCTAAACTAGCAACGACCTGGTTAGAAGAAAACAATACCTTGTCGAAGTTTTTCTGAGGCACTTTATGACAATTAGCCACCACTTCCTGGCTCTTTTTATTTCTATACACCCACGCCGTACCCAGTGTTATAAAAACATGAGAGGCGTTCATAATTCCTTCACGGGTATTTTTAAGTTCCTTGTTTAAATTCACAAGTAGTTCCTCTTTAGAAACACAGCTCAAATCAGAATGGGCATCAAAACAGTGCCATCGTTCATGCTGATGAAAAAGTTCAAATTCCCGGTAGTCCTGCTCCAAAACAGCACGCGATATCAACTTCTCTATTGCTGCCGGATGAAAAAGAATGCCAAAAGGATTTTGGATAGATCGAAATTTATAAAAGTGTAGCTTACTTCCAATATTAGATGCAAAACACGACCCAAAAAGGACAGATCGACTTTGATAGTCTAACGGATTCTTAGTTGGTTGTAATTCTATGGTCGTCTGAAGTTTCATTTGTTCTTAGGATATAAAGTCCCTGGCCTTTTCCAGAGCTTCTGGAATACCTGCCGGATTTTTACCTCCTGCAGTTGCAAAGAAAGGTTGGCCTCCCCCTCCACCCTGGATATACTTTCCTAATTCACGGACAATAGTACCTGCATTTAAACCTTTTTGTGTTACCAGGTCTTTAGAAATATAACAAGACAAAAGTGCCTTTCCATCCTGGTCAGAAGCCAGTAATAGAAAAAGTTGCTCATGGTTTTTACCCATCTCAAAGGCAAGATCTTTCATTCCGGCAGCATCCAGATCTACCTTTTTTGCTAAGAAGACTATAGATCCTATCTTTTCCAACTCATTGGCAAACTCGGATTTTAGATTCTTTGCTTTCGCTTTAAGGAGCCCTTCGATCGTTTTCTTCATTTGGGCGTTTTCCTCCTGTAATGATTCAATAGATTTTACAGGATCCCCACTGCTTTTGAGTAACGATTTGATCTGATCTAGTTGCTCATTCTTTTCCTCGTAAAACTCCTTAACCGCATCCGAAGTTATGGCTTCTATCCTCCGAATTCCTGCAGCTATAGCCCCTTCAGAAGTAATTTTAAAATGCCATATTTCAGCTGTATTACTTACATGAGTACCTCCACAAAGTTCTATGGACTGTCCAAACCGTATGGTACGCACAGCATCGCCGTATTTTTCTCCAAACAAGGCCATGGCACCTTCTTCCAGGGCCTGTTTCATGGGGATATTACGTGCTTCTTCTAATGCAATACGTTGGTCTATCCGGGCATTTACAAATTGTTCTACCTGGATAAGTTCTTCTTCTGTAAGTTTTGCGAAGTGAGAAAAATCGAATCGGAAATGTCCGGAATGAACAGCAGATCCTTTTTGTTCCACATGAGTTCCAAGAATTTCCCTCAAGGCCTGATGCAGCAAATGAGTAGCCGTATGGTTACGAGCGGTCCGTTGTCGTTGCAAGCCATCAACTACTGCCGTAAAAGTATCTTCCGGGTGCTTTGGTAAATTCTTTGAGACATGAATAATCTCATTATTTTCCTTTTTGGTATCCAGAATGTAGACCACATCACCGTTAGGCACTTCCAAATAGCCCTTATCGCCTACCTGGCCACCTCCCTCAGGATAGAAAGGTGTACTATTAAATACGAGTTGAAATTGCTCCCCATCCTTCTTGGTGGTAACTTTCCGGTACTTTACAAGCTGTACCTCAGCAGTTAAATGATCGTATCCAACAAACTCTTGTGCCGCGCCCTTCTGCAACACTACCCAATCATCCTTATCTACTTCAGAAGCTGCTCGTGAACGTGTTTTCTGAGCTAGCATGGCCTCTTCAAAACCTTTCTCATCCAGGCTGTATCCTTTTTCCTCTAAGATTAGGCTGGTAAGGTCTATAGGGAAGCCATAGGTATCATATAATTCAAAGGCCTTTTTGCCATCTATCTTTTTATCGCTGCTTTTCGCAATTATGGTATCTAGCAGCACAAGACCCTGTTCCAGGGTTTTTAAGAACGAATGTTCTTCTTCTCGAACTACGTTTTCTATCAGAGTTTGCTGTTTTTTTAATTCGGGAAAGGCAGTCCCCATAGTGCTTGTAAGGACCTTTACCAGTTGATAAAGAAAAGGTTCTCCTGTTCCCAGGAAGGTAAATCCATACCGGACTGCACGTCTCAATATGCGGCGAATTACATACCCTGCCCCGTTATTGCCAGGCAATTGTCCGTCTGCAATAGAAAATGCAACAGCCCTTATATGATCTGCAATAACACGGATGGCAATATCTTTTTCCTCATCTTCACCGTAGGTAGTTCTTGTAATGGTTTCAATCTCATTGATGATAGGCGTAAATACATCGGTATCATAATTAGACTTAACCCCTTGCAGTATCATACAAAGTCGTTCGAAACCCATACCGGTATCCACATGTTTTTCCGGAAGTGCTTCCAAATTTCCATTGGCTTTTCTATTGTACTGCATAAAGACCAGATTCCAAATTTCTATTACCAACGGATGATCTTTGTTTACTAAACTTGCTCCCGGAACTTTCGCTTTCTCTTCTTTAGAACGTATGTCCACATGAATTTCCGAGCAAGGCCCACATGGCCCCTGATCGCCCATCTCCCAAAAATTATCCTTCTTATTTCCTAGAATAATTCTGTCTTCCGGCACAATGGCCTTCCAAAGATCGAAGGCTTCTGTATCCATCTCCAGCTTGTCCGCATCATTACTCCCTTCAAATACGGAAACATACAAGCTCTCTTTATCTATTTTCAGCACCTCGGTTAACAATTCCCAGGCCCACCCAATAGCTTCTTTTTTAAAATAATCTCCAAAGCTCCAGTTGCCCAACATCTCAAACATCGTGTGGTGGTATGTATCCTTCCCTACTTCCTCAAGATCGTTGTGTTTCCCACTTACCCGAAGACATTTTTGTGTATCCGCTATACGGGCATTCTTAGAAATACTATTGCCCAGAAAAAACTCCTTAAACTGGTTCATTCCGGCATTAGTAAACATAAGAGTAGGGTCGTCTTTCATCACCATAGGAGCCGAAGGGACGATCGCATGGTTTTTTTCCTTAAAAAATTGTAAAAAATGAGCTCTTATTTCACTGGAAGTCATATAAAAAGGTAAGGTTTTACTAATTTTAACGCTATCTCCAAAACAATTTTTATATTTGTTTGTTAAGATACAATGGAAGCACAAAAATAGGATAATTTACATACATGTCTAAAGTTAAATACTATTACGATCCGGACACGCTCTCGTACCGAAAAATAGAGCCTAAAAAATCCAGACGCTACAGGAATCTCTCTATTTTTGTATTAGGAGCCGCTCTTTTTGGCTTTTTAGGTCTTGTATTCTTATTAAACACCAATATTTTAAATACCCCAAAGGAGTTGTCTTTGCAACGTGAAGCAAAGAATTACGAACTACAGTTTGAACTATTAGACCGGAAATTACAGCAAATAGAGCAAGTACTGGGCAACATAGAAGACCGGGACAATAATATATATCGACTCTATTTTGAGGCGAATCCTATTCCGGAAGAACAACGCCGCGCCGGATTTGGCGGAATCAACAGGTATAAATCGCTCGAAGGATTTAATAATTCTGAAATGATCATCGCTACCACTAAACGCTTAGATGTTATTCAGAAACAAATGGTCATACAATCGCGTTCATTGGATGAGATCACAAAACTGGCCGAAGAAAAAGAAAAACTATTAGCAGCTATCCCCGCTATACAACCTGTAAACAATGAAGAGCTAACACGTATGGCTTCTGGCTATGGTTGGCGTTCCGACCCGTTTACCAAGGCTCGGAAAATGCATTGGGGAATGGATTTTACCGCTCCCAAAGGAATCCCCATTTACGCAACCGGAGATGGGAAAGTAACGCGGGCAGATAATAACGCCTCTGGGTACGGGAAGCATATTCGTATAGAACATGGGTATGGTTACATGTCCTTGTATGCGCATCTTAGCAAATACAATGTAAAAAGAGGACAGAAAATAAAAAGAGGGGACCTTATTGGGTTTGTTGGCAGTACAGGCCGTTCCGAAGCACCTCATTTACATTACGAGGTTTGGAAAGAAGACAAGCGGATAAATCCTATCAATTTCTATTACGGCAGTTTAAGTGCCGAGGAATTTGAAAATATGCTGAAATACGCAACTCAAGAAAATCAATCCCTAGATTAATGCACGTAGAACTCCCGGAAAAAAGATATTACGGAATTGGTGAAGTCGCCAGAGCATTTGATGTAAATACGTCACTGATACGTTTTTGGGAAAAGGAATTTGATGTTTTACAACCTAAGAAAAACGCGAAAGGCAACCGGAAATTTACCCCGGAAGATGTACGAAATCTACAGTTAATTTACCACCTGGTTAAGGAACGCGGGTTTACTCTCGAAGGCGCAAAAACGCACCTAAAAGAAGAGCGCCAAAAAACGCTTTCTAATTTTGATATCATTCAAAAACTAGAACGTATAAAGGCCGAACTTTTCAAGATTAAACAACAACTGTAATTAATTTTTAAACACTTAGAATATGAAAAAATGGTTAATTCCCGTAATTGTCCTGGCAGTAGTGGCATTTGCAATCTATCAGTGGGCCGTAGGGTTTAACAATACTGCTGTGACCTACGAAGCGGATGCCAAAACAGCCTGGTCTAATGTAGAAAGTTCCTACCAACGAAGAAACGATCTTATTGGCAATTTGGTGAAAACCGTACAGGGTGCGGCCGATTTTGAACGAGGCACCCTGACCGATGTTATTGAAGCGAGAGCAAAAGCTACTTCTACTACTATTGATGCCAACAATTTAACCCCGGAAAAAATGGCTGCTTTCCAGGAAGCACAAACCGGACTTTCTTCGGCTTTATCTCGTTTACTGGTTACCGTGGAGCGGTACCCAGATCTTAAAGCAAACCAAAACTTTCTGGAATTGCAATCACAATTGGAAGGCACAGAAAACCGGATAAATGTTGCCAGAGACAGGTTTAATGAGAGCGTGAATATTTATGACATCCATACTACTAAATTTCCCAATAAACTATTGGCCGGTTGGTTTGGTTTTGAAGAAATGGCCCGCTATTCGGCGAATCCAGGGTCTGAAAATGCTCCGGATGTGAACTTCGAATTCGATTAATTTATGCCCAACTCTAACATAGAGGCCTTTTTAACCGCCCAGGAAGAACAAGAAGTTGTTGAAGCTATACTAACAGCCGAAAATAACACTTCAGGGGAAATACGGGTTCATATAGAGTCTAGCACGTCTGTAGATCATTACGAAAGAGCACAGGAAGTGTTCCACTTGTTAAAAATGGATAATACCAAAGATGCTAACGGGGTGTTGCTCTACGTGGCAGTAAGCGACCAAAAATTTGTAATCTTTGGAGACAAAGGCATCAATAATGTCGTATCCGATACATTTTGGAACGATACCAAAGACGTTATTCAACAGCATTTTAAAGAAGGGAAATTTAAACAAGGTATAGTTGAGGGTGTCTTAAAGGCTGGTCAAGAATTAAATACACATTTTCCCTGGAAGTCAAATGACGCTAACGAACTAAGCAATGAAGTATCTAAGGGGTAGTTTCTTTGTACTCTTTTTATTCTGTATAACCACTGCACTTGGGCAATATACCATTCCGGATAAGCCCAAGGTAGAGACTAGTGTCTACGATTATATTTCACTTTTAAGCAGCCAGGAATCAAAAGCTTTAGAGCAAAAACTAATTGGCTATTCGGATAGTACTTCCACCCAAATTGTTGTAGCCATCATAGGCTCTACCGAAGGGGAAAACATTAATTATCTTGGGGCGCAATGGGGCCAGAAATGGGGTATTGGGCAGGCAGATGAGGACAACGGCATATTAATACTCCTGGCTCGGGACGACAGAAAAATTGCTATCAACACGGGATATGGAGTTGAGGGGGCACTAACAGATGCTCTTTCCAAACGAATCATCCAAAATATCATTATCCCTGAATTTAGAGGCGGAGATTATTACGCTGGTCTCGATAAAGGGTCCGATGTTATTTTTCAAGTGCTTACCGGGGAATTTAAAGAAGAAAGGTCTGGCGACTATGAGTCCGCTTCAGATGTCGTAAAAGGTGTTGGCATTCTATTTTTTATTGGGATGATCATCCTGATTATTGTTATCATAATCATTATAGCTAATCGGAATAACAAAGGTGGTGGCAGAGGTGGCGGTCGAAAAAAAGGCCTGGACCTTTGGGATATCATCATCCTCAGTAATATGGGTCGTGGTGGTTACCGCGGTTCTTCTGGCGGCAGTTTTGGGGGAGGCGGCTTTGGAGGGGGTGGCTTTAGTGGTGGTTTCGGTGGCGGTGGCTTTGGAGGCGGTGGTGCCTCCGGTGGCTGGTAATCCCATATAATACATAGTTCTACATGCTTCACATTTTTAGAAGAATACGGAAAAAGGCGTCCGACCTTGGTAAAACTGCAAGGTACATGCGCTATGCCCTTGGCGAGATACTGCTTATCGTCATAGGTATTATTATAGCCTTACAACTTCAAAATTGGAATGAGAAACGAAAGCAAGAAGCCTTGTTTACCTCTAACCTGGAGCAAATTTATAACAGTCTTAAAAATGAAACAGAAATTTTCGCCGCACGTATGGGAGTGCTAGAAGATCAAATTAGCACCCTTGATCGTATTTTTAAAATTCAGGATTCGGTTAAGTTAAGCAGTATTGCTACTTCAGATAAACAGCGACTTATTGAAGGGTTATTTTGGATTACATCCCCTTTTCCAAACAATACATTTGAGTCTAAGTACTTTGCTTCCAATATGTCTTATGATCCTGAAAGTATTACACAACGTGAGTTGACCAAGGAGATTTCCTATTACGCTGAAAAACTCAACTTAAGTGAACCCCTGTTAGATAACACTGCTTTCTCTATGTTAAAAGAATACGGGCTGGCATTTCCTGAAATTAGTCAGGATCGTGATTTTTCAGATTTCCAGAACGATTCAACCTACTATTCCAATGAAGATTATAAAAAATTGGACCGACTACTTGCATCCGATGCTTTTTTGCCTGCACTCAAAACAATGAAAAGCGGCTATTTTTATCAGAGAATGAGCTATAATACGTGGAAGTCAGATGCAGAATCCCTGATGAAAATGATCAAAAATTATTATCCCGAGGTAAAATTGCTCTATCAGGATGTTGGGATCATTGGTACGTCATTAGACGGTTTTGACGATGTGGGTGGAGAATCGTACCCAATGATCGAAACAGACTTTGAACTTTCTATTTGGGAAACCGAATTATATTTAAAGGAAGGACTAGTGAAGTTTCGCTGCCGCAATAGCTGGTCTCAAAATTGGGGAGGGCAAGATTTTCCAAAAGGAACCACAATTTCTGATGGTGACAATATCCAAATCCCAAAGGCAGGAAATTACCTCATCATACTTAACTTATTAGAAAATACGTATGAGTTTGTTGCCCTTGATAAATAGGAGTTCTACTTCTTCCTCATATAAATAGTAATCGGCACCCCCGTAAAATCGAAGTTTTCCCGCAATTTATTTTCCAGGAATCGTTTATATGGGTCCCGTACATATTGGGGCAGATTACAGAAAAATGCAAACTGAGGATATGCGGTTGGCAACTGCGTAATATATTTGATCTTTACATATTTCCCCTTATAGGCAGGCGGTGGCGTATGCTCTATAATGGGCAGCAACACATCGTTTAATTTCCTGGTAGAGATACGATTGCTGCGGCTTTTATATACTTCCACAGCCGTTTCTATAGCTTTATACAGTCGTTGCTTGGTAAGCGAGGAAATAAAAAGTATCGGAATATCAGTAAATGGCTCTGTAGCCGTTTTTATCTTTTGAGTATATTCCTTTACGGCTTTGGTATCTTTTTCTACCAGATCCCATTTATTTACCAGAATAACAATCCCTTTATTATTTCGTTGTGCCAGCCAAAATATATTGGCCACCTGGCCATCGAATCCACGGGTGGCATCTAGCACCAGCAAACAAACGTCGCAATGTTCTATGGCTCGTACAGACCGCATCACGGAATAAAACTCCAGGTCTTCTTTTACCTTGGCCTTACGTCGAATCCCCGCCGTATCTACCAAATTAAACTCAAAACCAAAACGATTGTATTTGGTGTCTATACTGTCGCGCGTTGTTCCGGCAATATCGGTTACTATATACCGCTCTTCCCCTATCAACGCATTAATAAAAGAAGATTTCCCCGCGTTGGGTCTGCCTACTACAGCAAATCTTGGCAGATCATCTACGGTTTCCGGCTTCTCTGGCAAGGCTTTTACCAACTCATCTAACAATTCCCCGGTACCACTGCCATTCATACTAGACAATCCGTAATAATCCCCCAAACCAAGGGCATAGAATTCTACCGCGTCTTTATCTCGCTGAGCATTATCAACTTTGTTTACTGCAAGAAAAATAGGTTTGTTTACACGGCGTAATAATTTAGCCACATCCTCATCCATTCCGGTGATCCCGGTTTCTACATCCACCATGAAAATAATGGCGTCGGCCTCACTGATTGCCAATTCTACCTGCTTATCTATTTCCTTTTCAAAAACGTCATCACTACCCAGAATGTATCCTCCGGTATCTATAAGCGTAAACTCGGTTCCATTCCAGTCGCTCTTACCATAATGGCGATCGCGGGTTACTCCACTAACGGCATCCACTATAGCCTCTCGCCGTTGAATTAAACGATTAAAAAACGTAGATTTTCCTACATTTGGCCTTCCCACAATAGCAACAATAGCGCTCATACTTAAAAACTTGGCTGCAAAGGTAGTGCTAATCAGAGAACTAACAAGATATACACCCATCCTTTAAATACAAGCAGTACTTCTTTTTAATAGTCTACAGAAAGTAGTACCTTTTCTGATGTAATGTATCTGAATGAAAACACTCCCTAACGATATCGTCCTCAGGCCCCGTTTCCAATTGCCTCACATTGAGGATAAAGAGGTGTTGCTCAAGGCTTTTGAAGAAACGAAACAAGCACCTTTTCTAATAAAACGCCTGGACGACCATGTTTTTATCAAATTTTCTAATAAGGCTGCCCATTTCTGGTCGCCTCAACTTCAACTAGAGATCATAGAGAAAGAATCTAAAGGGAGTACCCTATATGGACTGTTTGGTCCTAACCCTACCCTATGGACCTTCTTTATGTTTATACATTTTGGTGTGGGTACTTTCTTTGTCATTTTTGGGATCTGGGCCTATAGCAGTGCAGCCCTTAGTAAGCCCTATGGTTTGCAGGTAGGAGCCATGATTTTTATGGTTATCCTGTGGTTTGTACTGTACGCTTTTGGAAGAGCAGGGAAGAAAAAAGGGAAACCACAGATGCACATGCTATACCTGTTAATGACCGAAATACTTGATATAAAGTAACCCTTAGGACTGATATCCAAATCGTTTCAACTGATTAGAATTACTACGCCAATTCTTATTCACTTTTACAAAGAGTTCTAAATGGACCTGCTTGTCGAAAAATTTCTCCAGATCCTTCCTGGCTTCAATTCCAACTCTTTTTAAAGCACTCCCCTTATGACCTATAAGGATGCCTTTTTGAGAATTCCGTTCCACCATAATAACAGCACCAATACGGATGATCTTTTCGTCCTCCAAAAATTCCTCGGTCTCTATTTCTACCGCATATGGAATCTCCTTTTTGTAGTGTTTCAAAATCTTTTCCCGAATGGTTTCATTTACAAAGAAGCGTTCCGGACGGTCTGTTAACTGGTCTTTGGGATAATAGGGTGGTGCTTCTGGTAGTAACGCTACAATGCGCTCAAAAACCTCTTTCACATTAAAGTTTTGTAAGGCAGAAATAGGATGTATCTCAGCTCCGGGAAGTTGTTCTTGCCAGTACTGTACCTGCTCCTCCAGCAATGCCTGATCTGCGACATCTATTTTATTGAGTAGCAACAACACCGGAATCTTACTGTTTTTTAGTTTTTCAAAAAATGCTTCGTCTTTTAAGGCTTTTTCACCTATTTCCACCATGTACAGCAAAACGTCTGCATCTTCAAAGGCCGACTTTACAAAATCCATCATGGCATTTTGTAGCTGATAGGCAGGCTTAATGATCCCCGGTGTGTCAGAAAGGATCACTTGAAAATCTTCTCCATTTACAATCCCTAAAATTCGATGGCGGGTGGTTTGTGCTTTGGAGGTAATGATCGACAATTTTTCTCCCACAAAGGCATTCATCAGGGTAGATTTCCCCACATTGGGATTCCCTATGATATTCACAAAACCGGCCTTATGCTGTGTCATTTTTTACTTTTAAAAAATAGCCTTTCATGGCTTTGTTTACCCTGGGTGCCAAATAGATTATTGCAATCATATTGGGTATTACCATCAGGGCAAAAGCAAGATCTATCAGATTTACCACTAAATCTACCGAGGCTACCGCAGCAAAGGTAATGCTTCCAATATAAACATAGTTGTAGATCTTTCCGGTTTTGGCATTGGTAAGGAAAGACAGACATTTTGTGCCATAATACGAATAGGTAAATAAGGTACTTAAGGCAAAAGCAACCACAATGATCATTAAGAGGATGTCCCCGTAGCCAAAGAGCGATTTTTTAAAGGCAATGAGGGTCATGACGATTCCATTGGACTCCGCTTCCAGATAAGCCCCACTTAAAATGATGACGATTGCAGTAAGCGTACAAACCACTATTGTATCTATAAAAGGCCCCAACATGGCTACCAGGCCTTCCTGAACAGGTTCGGTAGTTTTGGATTGCCCGTGATACATGGGGGCATTCCCCACCCCAGATTCATTCGAGAAAACTGCCCGGCGTATCCCTATGATAACTAACCCCCAGAAACCACCCTGTATAGCTGTTTCAAAATTAAAGGCTTCTACCAGTATAAGTTTTAAGGCGGGCCATACCTCTCCTAAATTCATGCTCATAATAACGACCACAGCCAATAAATACATAAGCACCATAAAAGGCACTATGGCAGTGGCAACTTTCGCTATTTTTTGTAGTCCTCCGAAAATAACAAAGGAGGTAATGATACTCAACACAACACCAATTCCCAATTTCCAATTAAAATCCCCAAAGGCTGCGATGGTGGTATTAGGATCTATGACCCCCATTAGTGTTTGAGTAAACTGGTTGGTAGTAAAAGCGGGTAGTACCCCAAAAAGTCCGGCAATACAAAAGAAAACAGCTAGCGGTTTCGCCTTTTTCCCCATTCCTTTCATCATATAATACATGGGGCCTCCCTGAAGGTTGCCATCACTGTCTTTGTCGCGATACATAATTGCCAGGGAACAGGAATAAAATTTAATACACATCCCCACCAACGCTGTGATCCAGATCCAGAAAACCACCCCCGGGCCTCCCAGATAAATGGCGATGGCCACCCCGGAAATGTTTCCAAGGCCAACAGTGGCTGCCACAGCAGAAGACAGGGCCTGCAAGTGACTTACCTCCCCGGGATCATCCGGATGATCGTACTTACCTGAGGTTATGGCAACGGCGTGCCAAAAATGGCGATACGGCAATAATTTGGAATAGAATACGAGATAAAGTCCACCTCCTATGATGAGCAAGAGCATCACCCATTCGGTATACGGCACAATAGCTGCTAGAAAATCATTAATAACATTCATAGGGTATGTAAAGCTCCGAAGTTATGCAAATTATACTTTTTGAACCTTGGGTTGTCCTAAATAATTCTACTAACAAGTTTTGATATACCAAAAAAACCGTTGTATCTTTGCCGGCACATCGCGGGGTAGAGCAGTAGGTAGCTCGTCGGGCTCATAACCCGAAGGTCGCTGGTTCGAGTCCAGTCCCCGCTACAAAGAAAACCAGCTTCGAAGGAAGCTGGTTTTTTTATGGCTGAATGAGCCAAACTTGTTTGAGCGATTATAAGCCATAAAAGAACACGCACTGCCAAGCAGTGCTGGTTTTCTTTGTAAAGCTACCCTCAAGGCCGATTCCGAGTGCTAACGAGGAATCAATCCAGTTCCGGAGAAATAGTAAATTCCAAGCACCATCCCGATAACTATCGGGACCAAAACACAATAGACATTTGACGACTTTCTTTGTAAAGCTCTCTCCCGATAACCCACGATAACTATCGGGGCGGGGCGGGGCGGGACCAATTCCACGCCAGTGGAATCAATCCAGTAATTTTTTTAGGCCTTCAATTCTTCTTCTGAAATGTATTTGCAGGGACATATCTTATTTTATCACACCAATTATTTCAAGGAAATATCATTTATTTTCTTCATTCACAACAACTTAGTTACCATAGTAGTAATTTCAAAATTTTGCTAAAATGTAAATAATTATTTACCTTTACAATGAAATGTTCCACAGCCTTACGTATTTTAAAAAAAGATGGTTGGTATCCGGTAAGCCAAAAAGGTTCTCATATTAAATTGAAACATGCGCTTAAAGTTGGGATTCTTATTTTTCCTAATCATGGAAGTCAAGAATTGGGTAAGGGGTTAGAAAAGAAATTATTTAAACAAGCCGGCATCAAATAAAGCATCATGAAGAAGCTTAAAAAGAAAATTAATATTACCGTTGAGAAAACAAAAACGGGTTATTCTGCTTATGCAGATGACTTGAACGTTTTCTCAACAGCGAGTTCTATTTCTTCACTTTACGAAAACTTGTTAAAGGCACTTAACTTTTATTACGAAGAGCGTGGATATGAAGTTGCTACTGATAATCTAAAATTGAATTTAGACCTAAAACAATTCTTTAAATACTACAGGGTTCTTAATGCTTCTTTCCTTGCTGAGAGGATTGGGATGAATCCTACATTACTTTCACAATACGTACGAGGTAAGAAGAATCCATCTTCTAAACAAACTAATAAGATTATTCAAGGTATTCAAACTATTGGTAAAGAATTGTCAGAAATAAATTTGGTGTAAATCTAATTACATCAGATAATGACTCTAACCTGGTACAAAACCCCGGATATACGAATTAATGTAATTTTTAGGTCCAATGAGCAACTTCTTCGAGGAACTAATAACTGTTCAAACTGATGATTGCTCTTTTTGAATATCCTTTCACTAAAGCTTTAAGACCCATTGCTTTAAAATTGAAATAGGTGATCCAAGGTCGAATTAAAAAAATTTGTAAATTGAAGGGCATGAAGCAAAGCTCTTCTAAATGAAAAACGAACCGCCAACAACGTGTATAATTAAGAACAGATAAATTAAAATGGAAAATATTTGGGTGTTATTAATTGCAATTCTGATTTTCTTGGTATTTGCTTATCTCATTTGGAGGCTGACTAGCGGTGATTTGAAAAAAGAATACGGTACTACAATGTGGAAACATTGGCCTTCCAGATTATACTATTGGCAAGGTGTGGTATTATATGGTGTAGCACTTACACTACTAACAATTTTTATATTAAAATGGGCAAATGTTTTGACTTTTTAGAAGTCGAATATTCATGAAAAAATAACTAAATCAAAGTCAGGACCGTTAGCTGAAAAACACTTTGAGTAGATAAAAACCAAGTTAAATATGATGCGATTTATAACACTGTTACTGGTATTGATTTTCATTTCGGGTTGTGAACAAAAAACGAAGGAAAACGAACCTAATAGCGAAACCAATTTAACAACTCTTGAAAAGGAAATTGAAGTACGTCTGCGCGAATATGAAAGTCATTTAAAAAATGGAGACTCAATTGCATTGGGAGCTATGTATATGGAAGATGCAGAAATAATGCCATCTACTCTAGGCCGAAATAACATTATCAAGGTTTTTGGAACTATGATTCAAGACAGTATCACTGGCTCAAGTTTTAAAACAACAGGCTTGTGGGGAAATGATCAACTGCTTGTGGAACAAGGAACAGGTAGTTGGTCTCACGCAAACGGACAGGTGGTTGGCCGTGGAAAATATCTACTGGTTTGGCAAAAAGATGATGGAACATGGAAAATATTACGAGACACCTGGTTTCCAGACAAAAAGAAATAACGAGTGCACAACAACGTAATTAAGCCATTTTAATAGTTCTCATACGTCACTGTTAGTTTGCTCCCCAATATCCCGATTAGTGTCGGAAGGTACCAACGAATAAATGAATTATAAAATAACACAATAGTCTCAGATCCTATGCTGATTTAGGCTAATTTTTTCCTATATTAGTAACTAATGTTAGCAACATTAACCAAAGTAATTCTCTGCCTTTTTTTGTGTGGCATATCTCTTCATATTTCTGCACAACAGTATAGCTATGTACAATACAATGGGGACTCTGGAGCCCCTTTTGACAAGGCATCCACAGTACTTCAGGATCGGGAGGGCTTTATATGGATTGGCAGCCCAAACGGTTTGTATAGATTTGATGGAATAGATTTTGACATCTATAGCATGCACACCAAGAGTCAATTCATTCATCAGATTCATGAACGTGAAGATCACCTGCTGTTTGTAAATGATATGGGTATCTATCAAATTAACGATTTGCTTTCCCAGCCTACCATAATTCCGTTACTGGAAGGCACCATAAATGAAACACCCGGACTTCCTTTTTATCCCAACGATTTTGCGCTGGGTAAAGAGCAAGATATCTGGCTTACGCAATCCAATCACAGTGTTGGGAAGTTGCAAGAAGGAGATTTCAAAACCTATCCATTTTCCAAAACAACGAAAGCACAAAAGCTTGCCATACATGAAGATGCCAAGGGAGGCATTTGGGTGCTGAGTCCATTGGATGGATTATACTCCTTCAATATAGCCACCAATACTTTTGAAAAAAAGCTGAACATTAAAAATGGGAATACCTTATTAATTCACAAAGAACACCTGTTGGTGGGCAGCGATGCACTTTATATCTATACCCTCCAAGAAAATACCCCCCGGCTAATTAAAACTATTGCCCTGGATGATGATCTTATTACTGCGATGTATGTGGATCAAAATGAACATTACATTATTGGGACCAGGAAGGGAAAGTTATTTGCAGTAGCTGATTTAAACGATCCTCCTCAAACTATATATGGAGCCAATGAAGCTCATAGGGTGGAAGAGTTAGATTTTGGACATATCTATGAAATTTATGTAACAACGGATAGCAAAAGCAATAATGATAAGCTTTGGATTGGTTCGGAAACCGGACTTTGGCTGCTCCAACAACGCTTTTTCAAAACTGTTAAAAATTTACCCATGAATAATCCTATCGGTATTGCCATGGGAAATGAAGGGAAAGCCTGGGCACCCATTAATAATTTATATGAAATCTCTCCCAATAAAGATGAATTCACTGCCGAGCCCATCTATAATAATTTACAAGTAAATGCAGTTGCGCAAGACAAAGCCGGGTTCCTCTGGGTGACCACGACTACCCCAAAAGTTGAATTATTAAAATATTCCAATAATAACATCATCAAACGATATGATGATTTCCATGACAGAGGTGAGGCCATTTTTAATCTTTATCCGGACAGTAAAGGGAATCTTTGGTTTTGCCAGGCTCCTTTAAATACACCCATTATTGGCATTGCAAAAATCAATGCAAAAGGGGAAATAACGTATTACGATAAAACGAAAGGTTTTTCTAGTAGGGTGCTGGCCATCAAAGAAAGTGCCCGGGGCGAAATATATGCCGTAGGTATCGGTGAAGAGAGTTATTTGTATCGCTTTGATCCAGAGCAAGATCTCTTTGTGAACCTTAGCCCTACCCTTCCTTTTACAGCTATGCTGAACTTTGAAGCCCATGATTTAACCATAGACGATCGTGGTGTTGTTTGGTTAGCTACAACAGACGGCTTGCTTCGTTACGATGCTGATAAAATTACACTGATCCAAAATGATATTTTAGGTCAGGAAGAAGTAAGAGGAGTAACGCATTATTCCAATAACAACATTTGGATCGCCACTGCCACTAAAGGACTGGTTTTTCACCAACAAAATACGTCCACCATTTTAGGTGAAATAGAAGGTCTACCCGCAGTTATAAGCGCTTACAGATGTATTACTACAGATGCTCAGGGACGCCTTTGGGCAGGTACGGCAGAAGGCCTGGTATACTCACGCATGTCTGCGGCTACCCTTCCCTATTCTAATCCGCCAAGGATTAGAAAGATCATGATCAATCAAAGGGAAATTTTTGAAGGCTTTAATCAAGTGTTAGAAATAAAAAAAAGTCAAGAGGTTAATTTGCACTTTACGAATTTGTCCTTTCCTGCCAGAAATGTTCAATACCAATACAGACTACTTCCAAAAGAAGATAGGCAGATTATGTTGGAAGAACAGCTATGGCAATCTAACGGAAATAACAATGCGCTAAAGCTACCCCAAATTGAAACAGGTGATTACTCCCTGGAATTGCGAGCCAGACAACCCGGAGGCTACCAATGGAGTAAACCTTTGGAAATTGAGTTAAACGTATTTCTGCCCGTGTATTTGCAATCCTGGTTTATCTATAGTTCTATTGGCCTGCTGGTTTTATGTATATCTTATTATTTCCGTTTTTATGTAAAACGACGTTTCAACAGATTACAACAAGTCTTGAAATACTCCAATGAAAAACTAGCTATAAAGGAAGCAGAACTGCATCAAAAAATTCAAGAATTTAAAGCGCAACAAAAAGCATTGGATAATGCAAATTCGAATATCCACACCCTTGAACTATTCATCAAAGAAATTCCCAAAAAGGCATCCTGGAACGACATCATCACTGCAATGGGTAAAGCCGTTGAACAATCTGCAGATATAAACGCTTTTGAAATTGCATTTAAAGAAAAAAATGAAATCGTTCACAAGGGTTTTTCCAACCAGGAACGAAGTGGTTATACCTTTAGAACCAAGTCCTTCAATCCTAAAAACAGTTTAACATGCTGGTCCATGGCCAACAATCAGGAAGTCTTAATTAATGACTTCAACAAGGAGCATACCCTATACATTCAAGAAAAGGCTGCCTACCGTTTTAGCTCCTTATTGTTTATTCCTTTTACTTTAGAGAATGATCAGCCTGTGGTGTTATGTGCTTATAGTATCCAGAAAAATCATTTCAACCCTAATGATCTGGTTATGTTTAGAATTTTGGCCCAATTTATCCACTTTTCCATTCGCGAGGAAATAACGAAAGAGGTATGAAGCATCAATGGTTTTACATAGTAATCTTGTTCTTGTTTGGGGGAAATAACCTTCAGGCCTTTGCCGAAAGAGATACGCTTACAGTAGGGATTTACCAAAATCCTCCCTTTGTAATACAAACGGAAGATGGTGGTTTTGAAGGCTTAAGTATTGAGTTATGGGAGAATATAGCAGCGTCTGCCGACCTCACTTTCCGTTATGAACTGTATTCAGATTTCATTGGTATATTAAAAAGACTTGAGTACCAGGATATAGATCTTACCATTAATCCAATGGATGTGAATGATTCCCGAGTTCATAAATTTGACATGACGCAGCCCTTTTTCATTTCCAGTATTGGAGTAGCTATTCCTTACTTAAATCGTTCCACCTTAGCCGTTTTTATCAGTAATATTTTCTCACTGGCTTTTTTAGAAATTATCCTGTTACTCATTTTAGTCATTTTTGTCTTTGGCTTTTTTCTATGGCTTGTTGAACGAAGGCACAATAAATTTCAATTCCGTCCTGGCTTGTTAGGCCTGTTCGACGGGCTATGGTGGTCAGCAGTAACCATGACAACAGTGGGGTATGGCGATAAAGCTCCCAAGTCGAATATGGGCAAAGCAATTGCCATTATCTGGATGTTTACGGCAGTGATCATAATTTCCAGTTTTACTGCCGGTATTGCATCCACGCTAACTATTGGCGGATTACAAACCGATATAAAAAATGCCGAGGACATTCGATTGGCGAAAAATATTTCCGTAGTGGGAGCTACCAACGGAGAGTCCTATTTGGTACGAGAAAATATCCCTATCCATAAGACCTATGCCTCACCAATTCTTGCCCTCAGAGCACTTGCTAAAAAAGAAAATGATGTACTTTTATACGATCATACTATTTTACAGTATTACATTAATCGGCTTTCTTTAGATGAAAAGGTGAAACTACTGCCCTTTACTTTGAAGGAGAACTATCAAAGTTTTATGTTACCGAAGAACCACCCCGATTTTGATCTGATAAATGTTGGTTTAATGAAAGAGATACAGAAAGAGCGTTGGGGAGATCTGCAAAGAAAGTATGATGTTAAAGGGAAATAAAAATAGC